>Ga0209260_10000235_pt1 | contig 34800 bp, 28 predicted proteins | sample WorMetTypGCAVOLI_FD_187421 | JGI IMG/M metagenome (GOLD analysis project Ga0209260, IMG submission 187421) | Marine gutless worms symbiont microbial communities from Max Planck institute for Marine Microbiology, Germany - Olavius algarvensis... ...
CGTGGGTTTTGGACAGCATCCACTTTAAAAGGCATAACCTGATTTCGAAATCACCAATTTCGCGTTTATAACTGCCTGTTATTATTAAAGGCAGTATTTGATTTTCAATTTATTTTGGACAGCAATGATCTCCACTACTTTATGGATAAGCCGCAGCTGGGGATTTTGTTGGTTTATTTTAATTAGCATCGAGAAATTCAGTCGTTTATGTTCGGTGGATATTATTCCAATTTTCCCGCCTGATTGCCTTTATGGAAGGCTTTTCTTTATTATGGCTCGCTGCTTGATGTCAAGGTTACAATTAAGGATTGCCAAAGCTGCGACCATTTGCTATTCGATCATTCCATTATTCCGATCTGAAATATCTGATTCGCCGTTATAGAGGGAGTGGCTGAACAGCAAAAGAATTATTATTAATATTATAATGCCCCAGGGAGGTCTGCAATGCCAAAAATTCCGCCTGAAGAAGCGTATTCATTTGATGATGTCCTGCTAATTCCCAATTATTCGGATGTCGTGCCAAAAGATGTCAATATCAGCACACGCCTGACGAAAAATATTTCGCTAAATATCCCCCTCATTAGTGCCGCCATGGACACCGTCACCGAGTCCCAAGCCGCCATCACCATGGCCCAGGAAGGCGGTATGGGGTTTATCCATCGCAACCTGAGTATCAACAGCCAGGCCATGGAAGTGGACAAGGTTAAAAAATCAGAAAGCGGGATGATTGTCGATCCGGTTACAATCCATCCGGACCAAAAGGTCAATGAAGTGATAACATTGATGGAACAATACCGCATTTCCGGGGTTCCGGTGACCGAGGGCGATCAACTCGTTGGGATCGTGACCAACCGCGACTTACGATTTGAGACCGATCTGGATAAAAGAGTTGCCGAGGTCATGACCCGGGACAAACTAATAACGGTTTCCGAAGGAATTAATCTGGACGAATCCAAAAAACTGTTGCACCGACACCGCATTGAAAAACTTCTGGTGGTTGACAAAAATGGTCGCCTGACGGGGCTGATCACAACCAAAGATATTGAGAAAATTAAAAAATTCCCCAATGCATGCAAAGATTCCATGGGGCGGTTGCGAGTGGGTGCCGCTGTCGGCGTCGGCCCTGATCTGCTGGAACGAGCCGAGGCGCTGCTTAAGGCCGGCGCGGATATAATTTTAATTGACACCTCCCACGGTCATTCATCCAACGTTATCAATGGTGTCAAAGCGCTAAAAAGCAGTTTTGACGGGGTTGAGGTGATTGCCGGTAATGTCGGCACTGCCAAAGGTGCAGAGGACCTAATCGATGCCGGTGTCGATGGTGTCAAAGTCGGAATTGGCGGTGGATCCATTTGCACTACTCGAATTGTTGCCGGAATCGGTGTCCCGCAGATGACCGCCATCATGAATTGCCGTTCCGTTGCCGGCAAAACCGGTGTGCCGTTGATTGCAGACGGCGGCATTCGATTTTCTGGCGATATTACCAAAGCCATCGGAGCCGGAGCACATTGTATCATGGTCGGAGGGCTTTTGGCCGGAACCGAAGAAAGCCCGGGTGAGGTGGTTTTTTACCAGGGGCGCAGCTATAAAATGTACCGCGGCATGGGATCGATCGAAGCGATGAAAAAAGGCAGCAAAGATCGCTATTATCAAAGTGAGCAAACCGAAGACGATAAGCTGGTGCCCGAAGGAATTGTCGGCCGCGTACCTTACCGGGGTACACTTTCATCCAATATCTATCAGCTAATCGGCGGCTTGAAATCCGGAATGGGATACTGCGGCTGTCGCACGTTGGATGAGTTGCGGGAAAAGGCGAGGTTTGTGAAAATCAGCGCCGCCGGTATGCGCGAAAGCCACGTGCATGACGTTATAATTACCAAGGAAGCGCCTAACTATCGGTTGGAATAGTTGATTTGGTTGATTGGTTGAATGGTTGATTAAGTGCGAAGGATACTGGCTTATCAAATGCCTAAAATACTATATTAGTCTGTTATAACAAGGGGCTGAATAAAAACAAATATGAAAAAGTAGAACAAATAAGAAGGTATATAACGCCATGTCTACTTCCAACCCCCCCGACTTCGTTCATCTGCATGTTCATACCCAGTATAGTTTGCTGGATGGCGCCATCCGCATCGACGACCTGCTGCAGCGTGCATCTGATTTCGATATGCATTCGGTGGCCACCACCGACCACGGCACCATGTTCGGCGCCGTCGAATTCTTTGAAAAAGCCACCAAGGCCGGTATCAAACCCATTATCGGCATCGAAATTTACGTCGCACCCCGCAGCCGTTTTGATAAGACGCCGCTGGACAACAAGGGCCTGTCGCATTTGATCCTACTGGCTGAAAATCAGGACGGTTATCGCAACCTGTGTAAATTAGCCTCCGCCGCCCAGCTCGAAGGGTTTTACTACAAACCCCGTATCGACAAACAGCTTTTAAGGGAGCACAGCAAGGGACTGGTGGCCATGACCGCCTGCCTGAATGGTGAGGTTGCGCGGCGGATTCGAGATGGCAACATGGATATTGCAGATGCGGCCGCCCTGGAGTATCTGGAAATATTCGGCGAAAACAACTTCTACCTCGAGGTCCAGAACAACGGCATCGACATCCAGGAACACGTCAACCAGGCCCTTTTAGACATGAGTCAGCGATTGTCGATTCCTCTGGCGGCCAGCAATGACTGTCATTATCTGCAAAGAGAGGACGTCCGTGCGCACGATGTTTTATTATGTATTCAAACCGGCAAAACCATTCATGATAACGACCGGCTGAAATTTAGAACCGACCAGCTTTATTTCAAGTCTAAAGCGGAAATGCATGGGTACTTTAATTCTTATCCCGATGCGCTTAGCAACACGGTGGACATCGCCCGGCGCTGCAATCTGGAATTTGATTTTAAAACCTATCACTTTCCCAAATTTGATGCCGGATCCGAGCAAAGCGTCGACGAGCTGTTTGAAGATAAAGTGCGAGAAGGGTATCGCGAAATTATCGCTCGCATAAAAAGCAAAAACCCGGATCTTGATGAAACGGATTATCAAAAGCGTCTTGACTATGAGATCACGACCATTAAAGAAATGGGATTTCCCGGATACTTTTTAATTGTCGCCGACTTTATTCGCTATGCCAAGGAGTCGGGTGTACCGGTGGGACCCGGTCGGGGCTCTGCCGCCGGCAGCCTGGTGGCCTATAGTCTGGGGATCACCGATCTGGATCCCATCACCCATGGTTTAATCTTTGAACGCTTCCTCAACCCGGCCCGCAAGAGCATGCCGGATATCGATGTCGATTTTTGTATCGACGGACGGGAGGACATCTATAAGTATGTGGTCGAAAGATACGGCGGCGGTGATTATGTGGCCCAGATCATCACCTTTGGCAAGCTTAAAACCCGGGCGGTTATTCGTGATGTGGGCCGGGCACTGGACATACCGCTGCGTGAAGTGGACGCGATTGCCAAGATGGTGCCGGATGTTTTAAACATCAGCCTCGATGCGGCCTTAAGACAGGAGCCGCGAATGGCTGAGCTGGTCGAAAAAGATCCCAATGTGGCCGACCTGATACAGATCTGCCGGGTGCTCGAGGGCCTGCCGCGGCACGCTTCGACCCATGCCGCCGGGGTTGTCATTTCCGACCGGCCGCTGGTGGAATACCTGCCGTTGTACAAGGGGAAGAAGGGGGAGGTGGTCACCCAGTACGACATGAAAATCGTCGAAAAGATCGGCCTGGTAAAGTTTGACTTCCTCGGGTTGCGCAACCTGACAGTTATCGCCAAAACCCTGGCATTAATCGAACGGCAGGGCAAACAACCGCCGGATCTAAAAAATATCGAGCTGACGGATCCGGATACCTACCGTCTGCTGTCTGCCGGAGATACCACCGGCGTCTTTCAGCTCGAAAGCTCGGGCATGAAAGATTTGCTCGTGCGTTTAAGGCCGGAGTCCTTTGATGATATCATCGCCCTGGTGGCCCTCTATCGTCCCGGTCCCATGGAAAGCGGTATGATTGACGATTATGTGGCCCGCAAACATGGTAAAAAATCTGTGAAATACTTGGTGCCTGAGCTCGAGCCCATTCTCAAGGAAACCTATGGCGTGATTGTCTATCAGGAGCAGGTCATGAAAATCGCCGGTGAACTGGCGAATTATTCCATGGCAGAGGCCGATGATTTGCGCAAAGCCATGGGCAAGAAAATTGCTGAAATTATGGCCGACCATCGGCAACGCTTTGTGCAGGGGGCCAAAGACAATAAAATCCCCGGCGACAGGGCTAAAAAACTGTTCGACCTGATTGAAAAATTCGGTGGCTACGGATTTAATAAATCCCACAGTGCCGCCTATGCCCTGATCGCCTATCAAACCGCCTTTCTAAAAGCACATTATCCGGTGGAGTTTATGGCAGCACTGCTGACCAGTGAAATGCATTCCACCGACGGCGTGGTTAAATTTATCGCCGAATGCCGCCATCACAATATCCCGATCCTGCCGCCGGACATTAATGAGAGTGATACCGAATTTACGGTGGACGGCTCGCAGATCCGTTTCGGGCTGGTGGCGGTCAAAAATGTCGGTGAAAATGCCATTGAATCCATTATCGCCTGCCGCGCAGAGCAACGCTTGGAGTCCTTGTTTGACTTCTGTGAACGGGTGGACCTTAAAAAGGTCAACAAGCGGGTTATTGAAAGCCTGATCAAATGCGGTGCTTTTGATTCAACCGGCGCCAAACGATCCCAGATGGCGGCCGCTGTTGAAAGTGCCCTCGATTATGGCCAACGAGTTCAGCGGGAGCTTAACGATCCGCAGATGGGACTGTTCGATGTCGCTGAAAACCAACCCCGCATCAACGCCCCTGAGCTGCCTGAAATCGGGGAATGGGATGAGAAACAGTTTTTAACCTTTGAGAAAGAATCTCTCGGATTTTATTTAGCCGGTCATCCGTTGACGCGCTATGAAGACTTGTTGGATAAGTTTACCAATGCCAATGCGATCTCCATCAAGGAGTTAAGAGATGGCGGTGTTGTCAGAATTGGCGGCCTTGTCCAAAACTCCAAAATGATAAAGACCAAAAAAGGCGATCTGATGGCGTTTGTGACCATCGAGGACATGCACGGCGCGGTGGAGGCGATTGTGTTTTCGCGTGTTTTTGCCGATGTCAGGGATTTGCTGGTGGAAGACAAACCCCTGCTGATTCAGGGACAGGTCCAAAAGGACGAACAATCGGTAAAAATTTTGGCGGACACGGTTATTCCCATCGAGAAAGCCGAAGAAACCTGGACGGCCAGCGTCCATTTTAATCTGGAAATAAGTCGCATCGATCGGGAAATATTGACGAATTTGCACGCCATCCTTGAAAGACACCGGGGGGCTTGTCCGGCTTTCCTGCATTTGCGCAGCCCCGACAATACGGATTCGGTCATCGCCTTGTCGGAGGCCTTGAAGTTAAGGGCGGGAGGGGCTTTAAGCCGCGAAGTCAATAACTTTCTTGGCTACCCTGCCATAGAAACCCGCTGCAGTGCGGTGCCGGCCGCATCTGCCCTTAACGGCCTTAACCGCAATGGCAGAAAGGAGAAGCGCTTTAATGGCGGATTCAACAAGTAATGCTTACGCAATTTTGTTGGCCGGCGGCACCGGGACGCGTTTGTGGCCCGTGTCCCGCGAGTTGTACCCGAAGCAGCTGGTTAAATTCATCGGCAATGATTCACTGGTGCAAAGCACGATTAAACGTCTGGACCCTCTGCTGGATCTGCAGAAGGTCCGGGTTGTCTGCGGCGACCGGCACTATTACGAAATTGCACGCCACATCGAGGATATCGGTCTGGTATCAGAGGGTAAAATTATCCAGGAACCCAGCGGGCGCAACACGGCACCGGCTATTCTGCTGGCCGTCTTTCACATCAATCACGTGGCAGCAGATGGGATCATGTGCGTTTTCCCGGCCGATCATGTGATCGGCAATATCAAATCCTTTCACGAGAGGCTGGGCCTTGCCATTGATCTTGCCGACCGGGGGCATATTGTCACATTCGGTATCAAGCCAAACTACCCTGAAACCGGATATGGCTACATTGAAGGCGGTGACGGCGTTTCCGAGCGTGCCTTCAGAGTGAAACGCTTTGTTGAAAAGCCGGATCGGTCCACCGCTGAAAAATATATCGAAGCCGGCAATTTTTTCTGGAACAGCGGGATGTTTGCCTTTAAAGCTTCCGTTATGCTGGAGGAATTTAAAACCTATCAGCCAAAAATGCTGGCCGCGATGAAGGCTTGTTTTTCTGCCGACCAGCCACTTGCCAGAGAAGATTATGATCGGCTGGAGAATATCTCCATTGACTACGCCATCATGGAAAAAACCGACAAATGCGTCGTGGTGCCGTCTGACTTCGGCTGGAGTGACATCGGTTCATGGAAATCACTGTATGATTTTCTGGAGAAAGATGCCGATAATAACGTCATTGATGGGGATGTCATTGCCCGGGACACCAGCAATTGTTTTATCCAGGGTCACGACCGCTTGATCGCCACCAATCGCCTGCGGGATGTCGTGGTGGTGGAGACCCCGGATTCCATTTTTGTCTCAGATATCGAGCACAGCCGGGATGTGAAATCCATTGTTACTGAATTAAAAGAGCGCGGGCGCAAGGAGTACCAACAACATCGCACCGTGTATCATCCCTGGGGCATCTCCAAGCTGCTCGAGCAAAGCGGCAATTATACGGCAGTTGAGCTGATGGTTTATGCTGAATCTAAATTTCAGCTTCAAAATGATAGCGATAAGGTTTTGCATCTATTCGTTATTAGCGGGGAGGCGAAAATAAGCGACAGTTCGCAGAATAAGACTGTGAGCGCCGGATCTTCCTTCACCAGCGTGGTTGAAGGGCATGTAAGCATCGAGAATAAAAACAAAAAAGTGGCTTTTATGATTCAGGTGGCACTTGCCCGGGTTTAAGCCTGCTTCCGGTTAGCTTCGAATTTCCTTATTTGAATTAGCAGATAAATTTATTATAAGCATCAAAAGCCTCCTGATAGAGCAGGCATTCCTGATTGGTATAGCGGGGGGAAAAATGGAAAACGTTAAACTGTCTGGCACCTGCCCGGGCGGCCAATTCACCGGCCTGCCGGGCCGTGAGATGGTATTTTTCAGCGGCAATCCGGCGGTCTTTTTCCATAAATGCGGCTTCGATGAAAAGGTGATCGGAATCCCGGGCAAATTCTACGATTTTATCCCTGTTGAAATCACTGTAAACCACATCGGTAATATAGGTAATTTTTTGGCCCGGTGTAATCTGGGCGATTTGTCTGGCTAGGTTTTCCAGAGCAAACTGTTTTTTGTCAGGTTGTCCCGGCCTGTCCAGTTCAAACTTCGCAGCAGGATCAGTCTGGCTATATAAAGCCTGTTTAAAATCCGACAGCCAGGGGCCCGGTTCCAGACCAAGGCGTTTTAATCCTTCTTTGACAATATTCACGTGGAACCGTTCTTTAATCGACAACCCCAGACAGGGGATTTTGTGGTCGAGGATAACCGCCGAGACTCTAAATGCCGGTTCTTCATACAGAACACCGTCAAACGGCTGTTTGACAGCATCCTGCGAAGGCTCAAACCGCTCGCGACATCGATACTTGCGGTAAAGCGTGATATCCGGATGCACTTCGGTGATCTGCAAACAAAGCGGGTAACCGTAATTATCTGCCAGATTCCATGTGTATGCGGACAGCTTGCCCTCGACATTTTTTATAAAGTCGCGTGGGCCGAAAAGCGAGAGAATTTTCTCACGTCCCAGCATGGTGCGCAGCAAGTGGTCGAAACCGATAAAATGGTCCATGTGGGTATGGGTCACGAAGACATGACTGATTTTGAGCATATCTTTGGCCGGCAGGCCGATTTCACCGATATCGAAGACGAACGCACGTTTTTGAAAAAGAAAAGGAATGAAAAGGCCGGGGTCATTGAAGGGACCGTTGATCAACCTGGGGTGAAAGCTGGGACGCATTATAGCGGCATATATTTTTTTACTTGTTGATTAATCGTGACATATATTTCTTCATCGGAGCCGAATATATCCACCACATCTTTGTGATTAATCAGCTTCTCAATTACAAAGGCGGTCACATAGAGGCTCACGATTTGGGGCTGAGGGACGAGATTTCGAAAAGGTGCCACCTGATAGTCGACTTCAAAATCGTCCAGCCGGCTCAACTTATCCAGACATTTCTGGAGCTGTTCTTCCAGGCCATTTTTATTGGTTGTCTCAACCAGGTTATTTTCGATCAGTTTTGTTGCAACTCCATTGGCCAGCGGCTCCGAGCATTCCCTGACTCTGCTGATTGCCAGCCGGCGCATGTGCTCCTTGGTCGACTCGATTTTAGACAAAATACTTGATTCGCGAGAACTTGGTCGGAATATCTTGCCCATAGCATGGCACCTTGTAATAATTGAATATTTAAGATTGAAGATTGACTATTTAAGGATTATTGTCGATCATATTTTTATATGTTGATGATGCATAATAATAATTCAAATTCAGGATTGCAAGTAAAAATGTAGCCGGGGTATTCTGTCTGAACCATGAGGGTTGAAAACTTCATATTTTCCATCATTTCATTTGCCACTCTTTTATGGTAGATCCTCGACGACAATTTGGGCGGTCTTTTTGCCATTCCAGCGATTCCAGCGGAGTTTGAAGGCCACTTTGGCAAAACTTTTTTCCTTTGCACTCCGGTCATCAACGTTAAAATGGATGGCCTGGAAAGATGGTGTGTTCGGCCCCGATGACTGTCTTAAAACCATGCGACGGTGACGTTTGCCCAAGATTTTTGATGAAATGACCCGGATGTCAGAAGACACAAAAATTGGTTCAGGGTTGCCGGCGCCGTAGGGCATCAGGGATTCTAATTCGTCAATCAGACCAGCTGAAATATTGGCAAAATCCAGCTCACCGTCAATATTCAGCGTCTGTATTAAATCCTCAGATTCCAACCTGTCATGAATGGATTTCTCAAAAGCATTTTGAAAGTCAGCAATATTTTCCTGGCGTATTTTCAGACCGGCTGCCATTGAATGCCCCCCGAAAGCTTCAAGATACTGCCGGCAATCCGCCAGCGCCTCATATAGATTGATTCCCGGAACACATCTGGCAGAACCTTTTCCCACACCATCTTCTGTGGCAATCAAGATTACCGGACGATAGTACCGCTCCATAATCCGCGATGCAACGATTCCCAGCAATCCTGCATGCCAACCATCCTGTGAAAGAACCAATGAGCGTTGACGGAGCAATGAGGGATTGATGGCCAAATACTCCTGAATCTCGGCCAGCGTTCCTTTTTCCAGTTGTTGTCTTTTTTGATTTAACCGGTTTAGGGTATGAGCTGTGGTTGCGGCGTAGCCGGCATCCTGCGTGGTCAGTAGCTCTACGGCCCTTGCAGCATGGTCCATGCGGCCGGCCGCATTTAGGCGGGGTGCCAGCCTGAATGCAATATCTTCGGCATCAAGGGTGTCATTGCGGATGCCGCTGGCTTCCGCCAGGGCCGTTAGGCCGGGACGATGGCCGGAGTTGATAAGGTCGAGACCGGTTTTACAAAGAATGCGGTTTTCTTCGACGAGCGGCACCATGTCCGCTACGGTACCCAGGGCCACAAGATCACAGTAACTTTTCAGGTTGGGTTCCTGGCGCTCTCGCCAGAATCCTTTTTCCCGCAGATAGGTTCGCAAGCAGATTAATAGAAAAAAAGCCACACCCACGCCGGCAAGGTTTTGCAGCCCCGCATTGCAGTCATGGCGTTTGGGATTGATCACGGCCAGCGCCGGCGGCAGGTCATCGCCGATGTTGTGGTGATCTGTAATCACCACATCAATGCCGGATTTGTTGGCCGCTGCCACCGCCTGATGGCTGCTGGACCCGCAGTCGGCTGTTATGATCAAATCAAACTGATTGGGACGGGCATAATGCGAAATGTGCCGTGGCTGGATACTGTAGCCTTCCGTGATACGGTGGGGGATGTAATACGTAACATCGGCGCCGACATAGCGCAAAAAATTCAGCAGCACGACGGTGGCCGTTATGCCATCGACGTCGTAGTCTCCGAATATCAGGATTTTTTGATTGCCGGTGATGGCATCGTAGATTCGTTTGACCGCAGCATCTGAACCTTCTAAAGAAGAGGGTGGGCGCAGATCATTCAAAGAAACGCTCAAAAAATGGCGGGCGTCCGATGGAGTTTTAATATTGCGATTGGCCAGGACCGCGGCCGTGACCGGATGGCAATTCAACTTTTGGCTCAATTCTCGAACGGCTTCCGGATCCGGTTGAAGCATGTGCCAGTATTTATTCATGAGTGCGGAATACACCAGATTTAATTAATGGACAAGGGGAATTTAAAAAGAATTCGGAAGTGGGAATTCGGAAGTCGGAAAAAATTGAAGCGGTCATAATGAGGTCAAAATGGAACCACTGCCTGCGGTAAGCCGTTCGGTCCTGAACTCACAGGTGAAGGGCTAAGCCAAATCGAATCCCTCATGGTAGATTCATTTTGGCCGATATTCTTTGAATAGAAAGAATACATTATTCAATCACGCTATGGAGTGATTTGATGTTCATCAGATTCTTTCTCGTTAGGTCTTTTTTATTGATAAAACACCGGATATGATTATACTAAAAGATGCCTCAAAATTTAGCCGGCCTTTGAATAATTGCGATGTCAACTCACAACAATCTTGCAGAAACCATTAAAAAACATTATCGTGTTGACCGGCGAGAGATTGCCTTTATACGATTTATTATAGAAGCATACGGTGGACTCGCAAGCGTCACCACCCTGGACCCTGAAACCGGTCTTATTGAGTTTCAAATCGCACCGGGTTGTGAGCAGGACGTGGAGACGATTTTAGAGGACCTGAAACGCGATATCATAATGGAAAGGGCGCACCGTTGAATTGAATATTTTATGTTAAACAAGTATCTTTATATCAACACCATCGGATGCCAGATGAATGTCTATGATTCCGAGCAGATTGCAATTCAACTGGCGGCCACGGGCTATCAGCAGACATCATCATTGGAAGCGGCTGATCTGGTGATCCTTAATACCTGTACGGTACGGGCCAAAGCCGAACAAAAAGCCTTTAGTTTTCTGGGCCGACTGGCCCGATTGAAGAAAAAGAAGCCGGGTCTAATCGTTGGGGTCGGAGGCTGTGTTGCCCAGCAGGAAGGCGCCAAAATTCTTAAGCGGATACCACACCTCGATCTCGTGTTCGGCACCCAGGCCATTGATCGTCTGCCGGCTTTAATCAGCAAAATTGAGGCCAAACGTTGCCGCATTGTCGATGTCTCGATGACTGACCATCCGGAACTGTTGGATGCTGCTCCAGCAGGTCAGAACCACAACCCGGTATCGCGTTTTGTAACCATCATGCGGGGCTGCGATAATTATTGTACCTATTGCGTGGTGCCCTACGTGCGGGGAAGAGAAACCAGCCGCCATCCCGACAATATTGTTAAAGAAATCAAACTGTTTGTTGATTCCGGCGTCAAGGAGGTTACCCTGCTTGGGCAAAATGTAAACAGTTATGGAAAAAAAGAGGGGTTGTTGAGTTTCACGGAGTTACTGGCGCGTGTCCAAACCATTGAGGGGCTTTTACGGATCCGCTTTACAACATCCCATCCCAAGGATTTCGATCAGGATTTGATTGACGCATTTCAGGCAAATGACAAGTTATGCAATCATATACACTTGCCGGTTCAATCCGGATCCAACCGGATGCTGAAACGGATGAACCGCAAGTACACAAAGGAGCTGTACCTTGACAAAGTCGCCAAACTCAGAGATACTTGTCCTGATATCGCGATAACTTCCGATATGATCGTCGGCTTTCCGGGCGAATCGGATGCTGATTTTGATGAAACCCTGGATTTGATGAGAAAAGTAGCGTTTGACGGTCTTTTCGCCTTTATGTATTCCGATCGTCCGAATGCGCCCGCCACCCAGTTTAAGGCAAAAATTTCAGATCCCCAAAAGAGCGAGAGGCTGCAAATTCTTTTAGAATTGCAGGAAACTTATACTAGAAAGAAAAATGAAGCTTTGATCGGCTCTATTCAACCGATTATTGCCGAAGGATTCAGTAAAAAACAATCCTCCGGCAGTCTTGACGAACCGAATCAGGTTGCGCAGTGGACCGGACGCACTTCCACTAACAAAATCGTAAACTTTTATCATAGAGATATTCCTGGGAGCAGTCGTGACATTTTTCCGGGGAAAGTGGTTCATGTAAAGATTGACAAGGCTTATGCGCATTCACTGTGGGGAAAACCCGTCGCAATAGAATCTACCGTTGAAGGCTTGAAAGGAGAAAAAAGTTATGCTGCATAAAGTAAGCATAGCGGGTTTGACAATGGATCCAGCATCGAACACCCCCATTATTATTCTAAAATCAGAAGAGAGTGATCAGGCCATTCCCATCTGGATCGGACTGCTCGAAGCCACTTCCATCGCTTCGGCCCTGCAAGATATAAAATATGAACGTCCCATGACCCATGATCTGTTTAAGAATTTTTCAGATACATTGGAAATTTCGATTGCCAAAATTGAAGTCTGTGATTTAAAGGACAACACTTTTTTTGCCAGAATCTATTTTGTTTCCAAAGACGGCAATTTCGATATTGACGCTCGTCCCAGTGATGCCATTGCCCTGGCACTGCGGTTTAGTGCGCCCATTTTTGTTGAAGACTCCGTCATGCAAAAATCAAAAATCAGTGATGGAGAAGCCGAAGTCGTAGATACCAGCGAAGAAGGCAAAAAATGGGCTGATTACCTTGAGAATTTGTCGCCGGATGATTTTGGTAAATATAAAGTGTAGCCACCTGAATTGCAGCCGGGTTTCCATCAACTGAAGGAAGAACCCGTAACACCCTAATTACAGCGAGTACAGTTAAGCAAAGCGCCTTTTAAGTTTGAGGCGCTTTTTTTTGCTTTATTTTTAAAATCATTAAAAAGAATAGCAATCAGACGATATTTGCAGAAATAGTGATTGTTCATAACTTGTGGATAATTATCGATCTGTCTAAAATAGTTGAAAAAAATCATAATTCCTTAAATAGTTTATGGTTAAAGGTTGAGAGAGAAGCTGTGAGTATATCTATTGGTATCAAATAGATAGAAATTGTTAATAACTTTTTTATCCGGCTTAAGAAACTAGCTATAATCCGGTTTGACACAGCAGAACAGTTTCATATAGATAGCTCTTTGAATATTTTGTTTGTGACATTGTTCATAACCCCACCAGATTCTTTAACAGCCGGTAAAGAAACACCCTGATCCATAAAGGTGATCCATAAAGGCTTGAAAATGTTTCACATTCAACTGTGAAATTGAATTGAACGCTATATATTGTGGTTGGATAGCCTGTTGCGCACAATATATAGTTGACAATACCGTGTAATTTGGATATTATTAAATCATCGAATCAATTGAAAATAGAGCAGCGTCTTGGAGAAAATTATGAGCACAATTCTGGTTATTGACGATGAAAAGGGCATCCTACAGATAATTTACCAGGCACTAACAAGATTCGGTCACAATGTTGAAACTGCTGTGGACGGTCAGGAAGGAATCGAAAAATTCGATGATGGAAATTTTGACATCGTGATCACCGACATCCGCATGCCGGGAGTTGACGGCAACGGCGTTGTAAAACATATACGAAACTCCAACAGGCAATCCATCCCGGTGATTGCCATATCCGGAACACCCTGGCAATTGGAAGATAAAAATTTTGACATGGTTTTGCCAAAACCCTTTCCCCTAAAAAAGCTGGTTGACTCTATTCGGTCCTTTGGAACGATGCCGCCCCGCGCTGCAGTTGGAATATGATTGTCTCCATACCTTCAATCCACATAATTCGCTCTAAAAATGAGTCAATTTTTGGCCACGATGTATAAATATTCGCGCCAAAGCAAGGGAATCAGCAATTTAGGGATTAAAGGATAAAATCAAAAAAACAGGTAGAATTTCTTCAATTCCTAAATTCCTCAAACCTCTAATTCCTAAATAGGACACTTGTCCAATTTTATGCAATCCTTCGGCCTTTAAGGGAGTCACAGCTATTTTTATATGCTGAATGGCGAGGTCGGACTTTTAATCAAATCGCTTATATTTAGACCTAGCAGGTAAATCGGCCGTTTTCATAGATGGTTATGACTTTCCCGGTCTGTAAATGGGCGCTGACCCGTTTTTTTTCAGTGTTAACCAGATCCCAGTGTAAGGCGGACTCATTAAAACCCAGTTTTTGCTTAAGCGCCTGGTTTAATCGTTTGCTGTCACCGGTATAGGTATTTGAGTAAGATGAACCCAGGGCGATGTGACAATTTCCGTATTTACCGCCATAGTTTTCATCAAACAGGGTATTGGCCATAAATCGATTTATTCTGGAGAACCGCCTGTCCGTCAGGGAAAATTCACCCACTTTGTCGGCGCCTTTGTCCATCTGCAGCTGTTTTCTCACAAATTCCTGGCCGGTTTCGGCCGATACTTTTATAACTTTGCCTTTGTTAAACTCCAGCTTGACGCTCTCGACACGATTGCCGCTTCGATATGAGGGCTGATCGGCATGATATTTTCCCCGGGTTCCGCGCCAGTCCGGCGAAACGAAAATCTCAAAACTGGGTATGTTGCGTCCGGAGATGCCGATCCACCGCCTTTTTTCTCCCGGTGTTATCTCCAGGTCGATATTGTCGGATTCGACATGCAGAAATTTAACCTTCATTGAATTCAGCCATTTTTTTATTGACCGGGCATTGTCATAAATATCTCGCCAAGCGCCAAGCGGGTCTGATTTGCTTAAAAAGCAGGCTTTGGCCACCTGGCGCGTGTAATCCACCAGGCTAAGACCGGCCTGCCCGGCCAATTCAGCTGTCGGGAAGATGCACAGCGTCCAGCTGAAACTGCCACGGGCCTCCCGGCGATTGAGAATGTCGCGCAATGCTTTCTGAGCCACCGTAGTTTTGCCGATTTTTTGGGGAGCAACATCGCTTAGATGGGTGATGGATTCAGGCGCATGCAGGTAAATGCTTCCGTTAAGTCGTGACATCAGCTCTTTTTCGCCGGGGGGGATAAAAACAAGCTGCCGGTTGGAGGAGCGCAAGTAGAAATCCTTTTCCATTGTGGCGCTTGGACTCACGCGCTGAACAGGGTGCATGCCCCTGGATAACAGACCGGCATAGATAACCTCAGCCAGTCGAACTGCGGAACTGTTATAGCGAATCAGGACGATATCATCTTTTTTAAATGGAACTTTTTTTGCGGTGCTCAGCCCCCACCACAAAACGTCGGCATAGCGTTCCAGCTGTTTTTCGGTGAACATGATCGTTGCTCCTTTTTATCAGATTTTAGAGGACAGATGAAAGAGTTCAGAGGGCAGAAGACAGAGGGCAGAGATCGGAGGTCGGAATGCGGAATTTGAAAGGTGGGTATCGGAAATCGAGCGAAGAGAATTTAACTTGGTCGCGTGAACCATTCGCCAGCTACTTTTTACCCTCTACCTGATAACCTACCACCTTTCGCCCATTTCCAGCACCTCTGTCCCCTTTCCTGACACCTGAAACCCGACACCTGACACCTTCCTTAATCCCCGTGCCCGTCTTTCAGAAACTGCTTGTGATACTCAGCCTCTGTCAGATGGTTCTGCAGGAGGCGATTGATCAGATTAAATAATTCCAGCATTTCTTCATCGGTCATTCGATTAGTGAGCAACGCCATAAACCTGTCGTCGGAAAACTTTTGCAGATAGTATATGAGCGTATTTTCATCCGTTTCCCGATCCGCGCCGTATCCCACAAGTCCTTGGTAAGTTTCGACAAAGTTGTGTGTATGCATCGCTATCTTCTTTTTTTGAAATGATTTTTGTTCATATTTCCTGGAGCATTACGGTAGCAAAAGGAAACCCTAATTGATCAATTAGGGTTAAAGTTATCAGTCCGCTTGGTCGAAGTTATATTATTGAACCGAAAAAATAAAGGGGAATCATGTATGAAATCCTTTTTCTTAATTCTGGCCCAGCTCAGTCTTGTTACTTTAGTTTATGTATTCGCCTATCGAGCTGGATATCGCAGTGCCCAATCTAAGGCTATTTCAGTCGTTAAAAAATTTGCCGATCCGGTCACATGTCTGCTCGACAGCTTGAGTGAATCGATTGATGAGCCGGCAAATGATGAGGATAAAAAGGATAATTGATCCGTCCTGAAAAATAGCACATCCAGTCTATGATTTATTTCGGCAGAACTTTGGGGGTGTCCAGTACGGTGCGGATGGTTTTTGCCAGCTCATCCTTGACAATCGGCTTCATGACGAATCTATCAATTCCCATGGCCAGCGCCTTTTCCTCGGTGATGGTCACATTAAATCCGGTGCAAAGAATCACCGGGATGTCGGGCCGAATGTCCATTAATTTGCGTGCCAGTTGATCCCCGGTCATCTTGGGCATGGTCATATCCGTTATAACCAGATCGAATTTTTCGGGCTGGGCCGCAAATTCCTCAAAAGCTTCCTGACTGTCGGTTTTGGGGGTTACCTTATACCCGAGGCGTTCAATAATTTGTTGCTCGATGTCGATAACCTGCTCTTCATCATCGATCAATAATATGCGCTCATTGCCCTGGGTCGCGGCCGCCGCATTCACCGGTTTTAGTTCAACATCAATATCATCGATAACCGGCAGATAAACGGTGAATGTGGTACCGCTGCCAAGCTGACTGCTGACGCTGATATCGCCCCCGTGATTTTTGATGATGCCGTGGATGACGGATAGACCCAGACCGGTTCCTTTGCCTAGCTCTTTGGTGGTATAATAGGGCTCAAAAATGCGCTCCAGTACCTCCGCCCCCATTCCATGTCCGGTATCTTTAACAGTTAATTCGAGGTGTCGGCCGACTTTCATTCCCACCCGTTCCACTGATTTTTCATAGCTGATATCAACTTCCTTTAACGTCACTTCAAGTGTTCCGTCCGTTTCCTGCATGGCATGATAGGCATTGGTGCAAAGATTCATAGCGACTTGATGAATCTGGGTCGGATCACCCATGATGTGGCCGCATTCTTCATCTACATTGCATTCGATCTTGATGGTTGACGGGATGGTGGCACGCAATAATTTAAGGGCCTCTTTGATGAGGAATTGAACTTGCAGCGGCTTGCGTTCCTGACCTCCCTGGCGGCTGAAAGTGAGTATCTGCTGAACCAGTTCCTTGGCCCGATTGGTTGCTTTGAGGATTTCTTCCAGATTTTGTCTGGCCTGGCTGTCTTCCGGAATATCATCCATTGTCAATTCGGTATACCCAACGATCGGAAATAGGATATTATTAAAATCGTGTGCTATACCTCCGGCCAGCGTGCCGATGGCCTGCAGCTTCATTACCTGTTGCAGCTGCCGCTCAGATTGGGCTAATGCTTTGGTCCTTTCTTCAATCTTTTTTTCCAGGATCGTGTTCTGGTCACGCAGCAGGCGGTAAAACTCAAGACTTTCCAGGGCATTGGCCGTATTCAGCATAATGATGGACAGCAGGGTTAGCGATTTATCCGGGATGACATTTTTTTTATTCGGCAGCAGACCGACGAACATGCCCCGAATACGGGAATAGGTGGCGATAACATGCAATATGAGCTGCTTTGAATGATCATGGGACGAAATCGTCACGCCGCGTCTCTCACGGATGGCCCAGGCAAAAAAGCCCTCATCGATCATGTAGCTGACCTGACCTTCTATGAATTGCTGTTTGTCCGATGGTTGGCAGACAGATAAACGAAAATCCGATTCTTCCTGATCCACGAGATAAAACGCGTTGGCTTCAAATGGAATCAAATAGCGCAATCTTTTTTCAGCTTCCTTCAGAATATGCTCTGATCCGTAGCCTTTATTTATATTTTTCTGAAAGTCTCCCAGTGATAGCGCCATCTCAAGTGCATTTTGGATCAGGCGTCTATTTTCCTCCAGATACTCGATCCGAGCCAGGAGATTTTCAGGATCTAAGTTTGCGTTTTTATTCATGGTTCCTTTACAGACGCAATATTGATTCCAAGGCCTTGAACTGGTGAGTCGCCTGACCAATAACTTTTTCAAAGTTGCTGATTGGGAATTCGAGATTCTCCCAGGCAGCCCTGTCCAGCGGCGGTACAAATTTTTCGCCGCTGCTGCCGATTCCCAGGCTGTTAACCATTATATCAGCCAGGTGAACGATAGTCGCGGGAACCGTCTGCTGAGCCTCAGAAGGATTGTGATGGTAAAAGACACAGTTTTCTATAATTAAAGGCAGTTTCCATTGTTTTAGGAGTTGCTGGCCAACTTGCGAGTGGTCACAGCCCAGGTAATCTGATTCTTCCTTAAAAAGCAATTTGGAGCGATTTCTGGATCGGGTAATGTTATTGTGCGACTCTTTCGGAAAATGAATATATAGTATTAATCGGCCGAGATCATGCAATAATCCGGAGACAAACAACTGCTCGGTTTGGTTAGAATTCAGATGCGCAGCTATTACCCTTGAAAAAATGCCGCATGCCAGACTGTGCTTGATAAAAGTATACATATCAATTATTTCTTTGGGAATATTCTTGAAAGTTGAAAGAATACTGATCCCCAGGGCAAGTCCTGAGATTTCGCGTGTTCCGATAAGCGTCACCGCGTGCGATACCTTGTCTATTTTCGAAGGGAAGCCGTAAAATGAAGAATTTACAATCTTTAGCAGCAGGGCAGTTAAACTCGGACTTCTATTTACCACTTCGGCTATTTGTACGGCCGAAGACATGGGATTGGCAACAACTTCATTTAACTCAAACACGACGGCCGGGATTTCAGGCAAAATTATCTTTTTTTTGTACAATGCATCGATAAAATTCTGCTTTTGAGTCTGATGGGGTAGCTCCGGCTCGGTGATATGCAAATTGCTTTCGACTTCAACCAGACCATGTCTGCATCTGAATTGCACCGCAAGGTTGAATATTTCTTTTATGGCCGGATGCTCCATATCCACATGGCGACAAAGAATCATCATACTTTCCCGGGCCTGTTCGACAAGCTCCGAGTCAAGCTCGGGATCGAAACTATCCATGCGACTGGCTGCCCCGGCAACATTAACTTCTGAAATTCCCCAGATCTTAAAAATTCGAATATGGTTAGGTTGGATTTGATTGCCACGGGCCAGCAGGAGTCTTCCGTTTATGTCCCGAACCTCCTCGGCTAGAATTTGACCGGGTTTTAATTTATCAGTCTGTACAGGATTCATAGGATTTAAATAACAGCCAATTTGAAAAATATACTTTACGTTGAATCTTGCCATTGATCCCGTGTGGAGCGGGATCCGGATTCCTTAGTATTATCGTCTAAAGTGACTAAAAACTTAAGGGAAAATGCGATCGTCGGTTGAAAAACGGTGAGCGTCCCAATGTAATGCGCTCGGCTGATCCTGCGTTTATTTCATCGGGCCGAATCAACCAGTTTTCCAACCGCGGCCAGGTATTCCTGCAAGCCGCGCATGAAAATATCATTGTGGTTGGCCCCGGGAATTTTTAAGAACGTCCGGCTATCAGACGGACAGGCCTGGAACAGGGCCTGGCCATCCGAAAATGGAATAATGTGATCATATTCGGCGTGAATGATCAGGGTCGGTTTATTAAATTTTTTGACTTTAGCAATATTGCCGAATCCCTTTTCCTCTTTGAAGCCCAGTGCCTCTAAATCGATCCCGAGCAGTTGCAGCAAGGGGCCGGCATAGGCAAAGCCACTCTCAATAATGAGGCCATCGACCACTTTGCGGTAAGCCGCTGCCAGCTCCAGCGCGGAAGCACTGCCCAGGGATCTGCCCATCAGGATGATCGGGCCGCTGAAATCGTTTTCCTGCAGCCAGTTGCATACAAAATCAAAGATGGCATGGCAGTCCTGCATCATGGCGCTGACCGTCGGTTTTCCGGCGGAGCGACCGTAGCCGCGGTAATCTACAGCTAAAAAATTGATGCCCATCTGATTATAGACACCTCCCAGCTCATCGTAATCAGCTACAATTTCGCCATTGCCGTGGAAAAAAAGTAGATTGGCGCCTGTCTTTTCGGCCATATGAAAACGGGTTCCGATGGAAACATCATCGGCCACCGGTATCATTATATCTTTTCTGCCGGCCGGGGCGGGTTGCGATCCGGCGGCTTGAAATGGTGAGCCGGATTCGGCTCGCGGATGAAACAAAAACATGAGAACTTCCGGTCGATCCAGGGCCGAGTAGTCGATTGTTGATTCATCTTGCATTTAAAATTCTCCTTATTAATCCGCACTGTAAAATATCACATCCAGGGTTGTTGATTGTTCTTTGAAAACCGAAACAACTTGTTAGACCTATGCCTCGGCGGCTTAATTAATTCATGCCCGCGGGCTGTTCGGTATCCAAGTACCTATGGGACCAGGTAGCGATCATGGAACCTGCATACAAAGAGTCCTTTCTGTCCATCAACAGGTGATCGGCGCTGTCCAGAGAAATAAAACTTTTGGGGTGGCGGGCGGTTTGAAAAATTTTAGCTGCATTTTCGATACCGACGACATCATCAACCGGTGAGTGCAAAATTAATAGTGCCCGATTCAAATTCCGTATGGTTTCCTGCATCCGAACCGACCCAAGGTCATCAAGAAATTGTTTTTTAATTGTAAAAGTTCTTCCTGACAGGTCAACAGTGGCTTTTCCCCGGCGCTCAATGATCTCTTTGGAATCGCCCAGGGCGTGGGATACATGACCGGGATCAGCCGGTGCCGCGATCGTGACCACCGCGACTGCGGAAGGAATTTTGGCAGCGGCCTGCAGAACCGCCGCCCCGCCCAGGGAATGGCCGATTAATATTTTCGGCGCATGATAATTTTCAGCCATAAATTCGGCCGCCGTAGCGAGATCATCGACGTTGGATGAAAAATTGGTGTCGGCAAAATCCCCCTCACTTTCGCCGAGTCCGGTAAAATCAAACCGCAGTACCGCGATTCCTTCCTGTGTCAACGCCCGGCTGATATGGCTGATGGCTTTGATGTTTTGCGAGCAGGTAAAACAATGGGCAAAGAGGGCGTAGGCAACAGAATTTTGGCCTTCAGGCAGATCAATTCTGGCTGAAAGCCTCTGACCGGCGGCATTTATGAATTCGAGTTTTTTAAACCGCATGACAAATCCCTATATGTTCATATTCAGAGTTTTTCTTTCGATCAACTTGTCGGCTGGGCGGCCAGTCCCGTTACAAGCGTGAAAACCTTTAAGCGCTTACGTTCATCCCGGCTTGAAATCCAAAATCGCCGGAGGCTTTATACTCTTGTCCTCCAAAAGCGACAGGGCCGCTTGCAGCACCGCGCGCTGTTTTGCGGGATCATTCGGTGAATCCAATGGATAGCCGTGCCGGAATGGCACTGCCAGCGCCCGGGGCGGCTTTACTTTTTCGGCTGCCAGGCGTAACAGCTGGATTACGACTGTCGATATCCCCTGGCGTTCCAGTTCGGCTGCGACCAGACTCACGGTCTGGTTGCATATCGGTCAGACGGGAATCAGAAGCGCAATGTCGACTTGATCTTCAACTAATTTGGGCACCACCTGGGGTACGGTTTTTTTTATCAGTCGTCCGGGGGCGGTAATTGATCCCATGATCGATAAATACCTGTGATTGAGAGAGCCGATTACTCCGGCTGCCGACAATTCCCGTAGGCGGTCGGCCGGAAAGGCCAGGTTCGGATCCAGCCGGATACCCGCATGGTCAAAAGCATCGCTGCGATGGGTTTCGGTCAAAGCGGCTACATCAACATCGGAAGGTATCTCGCGGATACTCGGGTCACCGCCGCGAATGGAGCTGTCAAAGGGTTTTTGTTGTGATGCAACGATACCCGCACTCGATACCAGTACCAGCCGGCTTTCTGCCAGGGGTTTTTTCAAAGGTGTCCACGGCACCGGATCAATGCGCCGCCACTGATAAGTTTTTAAAAACAACCGATATTTAAGCGGAAACTCACTAAGATCACCCAATATTGGACTTCCTTTCAATCTGCGGGTTTGGGTGCTGTCAGATGGCCTAGGGATCAATCTCATGAAATCCCAAATTCCAAGCATCAAATTACAAATAAATCTCAATTGCCAAATATCAATGATCAAAACTTTCGGACAGCAACGAGCCCAGTCGAGTCGAATATCCACGACCGAGTCATCGGTGGCGGATAAGTGTCGAAGGCCGGACACGCTGCGCTCTACGCGCTTCTATTCTCACCTTCCCACCTTCTTACCTTCTATCATCTGTCCTCCGCGCTATGCTTTTTTTCCGACTTCCGCATTCCGGTTTCCACCTTCAAGATATTCTTCCTGCGCCATTTGCGCCAGTTTGTATTTTTGTACCTTACCGCTGCCTGTCATGGGAAATTCGGTTACGAACTTATAGTGCTGCGGAATTTTTTCTTCCGGTAAATGGGCCCGAACATGGGCGTCCACGGTGTCGATGGAAAGCTGAGAGCCTTCTTTCGGCTTAATCCAGGCGGCAACCGCCTGTCCTTTTCGGGGCGCAGGCAGATTAAATCCGAATACCTGGACTTCCGAGACTTCGGCCAGCAAATAGATGATTTCCTCAATTTCCACGGGATATATTTCAACGTCCCGCTGTACAATCACGTCCTTTACCCGGCCGGTAATTTTAATGTAACCCCGCTGATCCATGACACCCAGATCACCGGTGTGAAACCATTTCTCGCGGTCGACAGCGGCTGCAGTCGCTGCCGGCATTTTGTAATATTCTTTCATCAGAAATCCGCGGGTGCACAGTTCACCCTGATAATCGGGATCAAGGGTGTCGCCGGTAGCGGGATCTACAATTTTCACCTCATTGCAGGCCAGTGCGGTTCCAATGGTCGACACCCGCAGTTCAATCGGATCGGTGGGATGGGTCATGGTGATCCAGGAGGAGGTTTCCGTGATGCCGTAAGCCACTGTAATATCCGAAACACCGATATCCTCCACGATTCTTCTCATCAATTCCATGGGGCAGGGGGCGCCCCCAATTATACCCTTTGAGAGCGAGGCCCAGTCACTTATCTGAAAATGCGGATGGTCGACTAACGCAATCAGCATGCTGGGCGATCCGTAAATTGCCGTACATTTCTCAGCCGGTATGGCCGACAGAATCCCGGCGGGGTCAAACGTCCGGCCGGGCATGACAAGGGCGGCACCCCTTAAAAAACCCGCCAGTGCAATACAGGTATTGCCGAACATGTGAAACAGGGGGAAAAACATACACAGCCGGTCTTCGGCCGTGATTCCCTGGCGTTCAGTGGCGACTATCGATTTGTTGACCAGTCCCGGATGGTCCAGCACCACGCCTTTGGGTTGCCCGGTGGTGCCGGAAGTGTACATGATTGCCACCGGATCCAGCGGCTGGACCGCTGCTGCCGCTTTAAGCAGAGCATCCCGCGATACGGCATCTCCTCCGGCAATCAACTCCTTCCAGGTAACCGTGTTGGCGTCGGTTGAATCGCCGATCACAAAAAGATGATTTAAAGCCGGCAGGTCATTTCGGATTTGTCCGGCCATAGCCACCATTTTGTTATCATCCTTACCGTCGGCTACAATGAGCCCGCAACATTCCGATTGCTCCAGGATGTACAGCAGGTTGTCTCTGGATGCGGCCGGATCAACCGGAACCGAAATTGCACCCATTTTTGTCAGCGCCAGCAAAGCAATCAACCATTGCGGGACGTTCTGAGACCAAATTGCCACTTTGTCGCCCCGGGCTAGACCGCGATAAATAAAGCCCCGGGCCACCCGGTCTATTTCTTGCGATAGAAGTTCGTAAGTGTAACGCACGTCACTTTCGATGTGAACCAGCGCATCACGGGACGCGTGTTTCCCGGCAATAGCATCGAGCATATTACCGATGGTTTCCTGGAAATACGTCATCTAGACCCTCCCTTCGATAGAATCCAATAAAGGTGGGACACGGGTTTGCACAAATGGTAGCGGATGCGTTCCTAAGTTAACATACGTGTAATACCGCATCCGCGAGCGAATCGTCAAGCAGGTAAAGCATATGAAAAAAACATTCCGCTTATCAGGGCGGATTAATTAGTCCGGTTCAAAATACATGGGACACGCCAACCCGAAACTTTGGCGGCCGCCTTCTGCATTGGTTCCCCTATGGTGACAGGTGGTGAACGAAATTCATAATTTAAATGGGTTGACATTTAAAACAGCCTTCTATATATCTAAATTCTTCTACCAAGGAATAAAGCCCCCATTGGCAATAAAGAGATTAACGCGAAAAGTGGATCAGATTGAGCGACGATGTCATCATAAAAGTAGAAAACCTCTCACTGGCCTTCGGCGGAGTACAGGCACTTTATAATGTCAGCACCCAATCTTTGAGCGGTGAAATTCTTGCAGTTATCGGACCCAATGGGGCCGGTAAAACCTGCCTGTTAAACTGCATCAGCCGGTTCTATACCCCCCAGGAAGGCCGGATCATTTATAAAGGAAAAGACATCATTAGCGTCCACACCCACACGATTGCCAAGATGGGCATTGCACGCACCTTTCAGAATATCGAACTCTTCAAAGGCATGACCGTCCTGGACAACATCAAGCTTGGCAGACACACGTTTCTAAAATCAGGAATTTTTTCGGATATGCTTTACTGGGGCCGAACCCGAGGTGAAGAGTTGAAACTGCGTCAAGAAATTGAAGTAAAAATTATCGACTTGCTGGAAATCGAGGCCATTCGCAAAAAAGTGGTGGGAACCTTGCCTTACGGACTTCAGAAGCGGGTCGAACTTGCCAGAGCACTCGCGATGCAACCGGAGCTTTTGCTGTTAGACGAACCAATGGCCGGCATGAATCTTGAGGAAACTGAAGACATGGCCCGCTTTATCCTCAATGTTAACCAGATGTGGCAGGTGAGCATCATTCTGGTGGAACATGATATGGGGGTGGTTATGGATATATCCGACCGGGTGTGCGTGCTGGAATTCGGACAAAAAATTGCCGAAGGTTCGCCCCTGGAGGTGCAGCAAAATCCGCAGGTTATTCGGGCGTACCTCGGAGAAGATGAAAAAGCCCGTTCACGGCTGTAGCGGTAGAACAGGGTGCCCATAGTCTGGCAGTTAAGGCATGTCCCATTTTTATATTTTCAATGTTCTGGCCACGTGAAGTTTCCTATGAGGTGTCAAATTAAGGGCTGCGTGGGGTATGCGGAGATAACGAAGATTTATAATGAATCCACTGCAAGACCATAGCAATAAAACCGCCACTAGTCTGCCCGATCTGTTGGTCAGGAATGTCGAACGCTTTGGTGATCGGCGCGTGGCTTTGCGTGAAAAAGAATTCGGGATCTGGCAGTCCGTTACCTGGCAACAATATATTGAGCATGTGCGTGATTTCTCGCTGGGGCTTTTATCCCTGGGCCTTAAAGGTGGAGACACGGTCGGCATTATCGGTGGCAACCGCCCGGAGTGGATTTACGCCGAATTGGCGGTTCAGGCTGCCGGTGCCATTCCATTTGGTATTTTTCAGGACTCTATTCTCAGCGAAGTGGCCTACATCATCGACCACTCGGGAGCTTCGGTGATCGTGGCCGAGGACCAGGAGCAGGTCGATAAAATTCTGGATTTAAAGGATCAATTACCGCGCATTAAAAAGATCATTTACACCGATCCCAAGGGGTTGTGGGATTATGAAGAAAAGGATCTTTTAATCGAATTTGTTGAAATTGAGCACCGCGGGCGTAAATTGCACCAGGAAGATCCGGAGCGCTTCAATAAAAACGTACAGGCGCTCAAAGAAGATGACCTGGCCGTTATCTGCTATACCTCCGGCACCACCGGCCATCCCAAAGGAACCTTGCTGACCCACAAAAATATCCTCAGTATGGTGGCCTCACTGAATGTGGTGGACCCCAAACTACCGCATGATCAGTTTCTATCCTTTATACCGCTGCCCTGGATCGTGGAACAGACCATGAGTGTCTTTTCCGCCCTTTATGCCGGGTATACAGTCAATTTTCCGGAAGAATCGGATACGGCCATGGCTGACCTGCACGAGATTGCACCCAGCCTTGTCGTGGCCTCGCCGCGCATGTGGGAGGGTATTTCGCGAGAGGTCATGGTCAAACATCTGGACGCCTCCTTTCTTAAGAAATTTATCTATGATCTGTGCCTGCCCATCGGATATCGCTGGGCGGATTTTAAATTTGAAAAAAAGAATCCGCCGCTGGGCTGGAAACTTCTTTACTGGCTGGCCTATGCCGCCATGTTTAGAGCCTTGCGGGATCGTTTGGGTTTTTCAAAAGTCCGATCGGCCATGACCGGCGGAGCGGCCCTCGGCCCGGATGTTTTTCGATTCTTTCATGCCCTGGGGGTTAACCTCAAGCAAATATATGGCCAGACTGAGGTGGCCGGTTATTCAACCATTCATAAAGACGGTGATATCAACTTTGATTCGGTCGGCATACCCGTACCGGACGCCGAGGTCACAATCTTTGAACCGGATGCCGAGGGGGTCGGGCAGGTCATATCCCGCGGACCCGGTCTGTTTCAGGGTTATCTGAAAAATGAGGAAGAAACCAAAAATACCATCATAGACGGCTGGCTTCATTCCGGCGATGCCGGCTATTTTACGGAAGACGGGCATCTGGTCATCATCGATCGTGTCAAGGACCTGATGCACCTGAATAGCGGTGCCAAATTTTCACCGATGTTTATCGAAAACAAACTTAAATTTTGTCCTTACATTGTCGAAGCCGTGGTGCTCGGTCATGAACAGGATTATGTTACGGCCATGATCTGCATCGATTACAAGCATGTCGGCAAGTGGGCGGAAGAAAGCCGGATCAACTATACGACTTACTCGGATCTCGCGGGTAACAGCGAGGTATATAATTTGATCGAACGGGAAGTACTCCGGGTGAATGCCACGTTACCCGAAAAGGCCCGCATCGCAAAATTTCTGCTGCTTTACAAGGAACTGGATGCCGATGATGAGGAATTGACTCGTACCAAAAAAATTCGGCGCAAGTTCATCAACCAGAAATATACCCAGGAAATCGCCGCCCTTTACCATGACATCGAAGAACTTCCGATCGAGACAATTATTCGATATCAGGATGGGAAGACAGCCACCTTGAGAACTAACCTGATCATTCGTACGATGAAACCCGAAGACGCTTATGACAATATTTTACAGAAGAAAGGCTTTTGGGCAAGGTTTAAAGGAGGAATGTAAGTGCAAAGCGAATTTCTTATTTTCATGCAGTTTTTATTAACCGGACTTTCCATGGGCTCGATATACGCTCTGGTCGCCCTGGGATTTGTCTTGATATATAAATCCACGTCTATTCTTAATCTGGCCCAGGGCGAGTTTATGATGGTGGGCGCCTACATCTGCCTATCGATGACGCTGGATTTCGGGCTGAATTTTTTTGCATCATTTATTTTGACCATGATTTTTTCGGTCATCCTGGGACTGGCCGTTGAGCGACTGGTGCTGCGGCCCCTGATTGGTGAGCCGATCATATCCATCATTATGGTAACCCTTGGTTTAACCTATATCCTGCGTGGCCTGGTCATCATGCTGTGGGGCAACGACATTCGCCAGTTCAATATATTCCCTGAACAGCCCATTGATTTGTGGGGGGTAAAAATTACCTACCTGTATTTGTGGAGTATGGGAATATCCATGGTGCTGCTGACATTTTTCGCTGTATTTTTCAAATATGCCCGGACCGGCATATTTATGCGGGCGGTGGCGGACCACCAAACCGCGGCCCAGAGTATGGGTATTTCGGTCAAACGGGTGTTTGCCATCAGCTGGTGTATTGCGGCAGTGGTCTCCTCCATCGGAGGCATTCTGATCGGCAATATCGGGGGCGTGGGAGTCGAACTGAGCCACCTGGGGCTTAAGGTATTGCCGGCTGTTATTTTCGGCGGACTGGACAGCATTCTGGGTGCCATTATCGGCGGCCTGATTGTCGGCATCCTGGAATTTCTCTCTGCCGGTTACCTGGATCCCTATATCCCCGCCATCAACGAGGTTTTTCCATTTATGGTGATGGTGGTGGTATTGATGATTAAGCCTTATGGGTTGTTTGGTATCGAGGAGATAGAAAGAGTCTAGTTGAAATCGGAAGTCGGAATGCGGAAGGCGGAAAAAAACTGAAGTTGGAAGGTTGGGAAGTGAGATCATAGCGGGACGGATGAAAGAGGATGGGAGGCAACAGGGAGGCTGAAGGTTTAGAACTGAAAGCTCAAAGGTAAAATAGGAATCTATTCCTTATTTGTTCTGAAACCTTCAACCTTACACCTTATACCGTGCGCCGTGCGCCTTTCGCCGTGCGCCATTTGGAGTCAAAGATCAAAGACCGAGAAAAGTAAACTTTATAATAACCGAAAACTACGATTGAAGCGCGCCTATGCCTGCTGGTTTATTTCATGAAAATTATCGCACGGATGAGCGCATCTTCCAGACCTGGTTTGTGCGGATCTGGCTGATCGCCTTTTTGATCGGGTGTGCCGTGTTTCCGATCTTTGCCTCCAAGTATATGATTTCAACTATGATCGAGGTGGGCATTGCGATAATTGCCTGCCATGGATTAAATCTGCTAACCGGTTTCACCGGGCAGATCTCTTTAGGCCATGCCGCTTTCATGGGAGTCGGTGCCTACACCAGTTCGATCCTTGTCAGCCACGGGGTACCCTTTAGTGTCTCCCTGGCTTGTGCCGGTGCCATGGCGGCTTTAATCGGCATGATTTTCGGCATTCCGTCGCTCCGCCTAAGGGGGCTGTACCTGGCCATGGCCACCATTGCCGCCCAGTTTATTATCGAGTTTACCATCCGCCGCTGGGATAAACTGACCGGGGGCGTTGAAGGAATGTACGTGGATCCCGGCAGTTTGGGACCCTTACACTTCGATGATCGAATTCATCTGTATTACCTGACCCTCATTCTGGCGGTGGCCGCGACACTGGTGTTAAAAAATATTATTCGTTCCCGATCCGGACGTGCGTTTGTCGCCATTCGTGACCGCTACCTGGCGGCGGAAGTTATCGGGGTGAATGTTTTCAAATACCGGTTAATGTCATTTGCCGTAGCATCTTTTTTTGCCGGTGTTGCCGGCGCCTTGGTGGCTCAGTATCTGGAAGTGATCACCCACGAATCGTTTACTATTGGCCAATCGGTCGATTACCTGGCCATGTGTATTATCGGCGGGTTGGGGCATATTCTGGGTGGTATTTTCGGCGTCGCCTTCTGGTTTATTCTAGAAAGATTCCTCGAGGTCGTGACCACTTCGCTGAATTCGGCCTTTCCGGATCATGTCACCTGGTTTGTTTCTATCAGGGAAATTGTTTTTGGTCTGGTGATCGTTCTTTTTCTGATCTTTGAGCCGGATGGTCTGGCGGCACGCTGGCGAACCATAAAAGCGTATTGGAAGCTGTGGCCGTTTTCATATTAACATTTTCTCTACCTATAAAATATTTCAAGAAAGGAGAACGCACCATGAAAAAATTTTCACTCGTAATTGCTGTTTTTGCTATCGTTGTGAGCTTATCTCTGGGTACTTTACCGAATCATGCCGCTGCGGCTGATGCCATTAAATGGGGAGTTTTAATCGATCTCTCCGGTCCAACATCCGACTGGGGCAAGAACCAGGTCAAGGGTCAATTGGATGCCATGCGATGGGTCAATGAGCATGGCGGCATCAACGGTAAAGAATTGAAACTGATCGTAATTGATGACGGCTACAAAGTCCCGCGCGGTGTGGCCGGTTACAATCGCCTGGTAGATTCGGAAAAAGTGTTGGGACTCTATATCCAGTCCACCGGCACCACCATGACCCTGATCAAGAAGATCGTTGCCGATGGGGTGGCTACGATCGCGGCCTCGTTTACATCAAAATTTCAGAATCCCGCCAAAACGCCCTTCAGCTTCTTTGTTTCTCCTTCCTACGGGACCATGGGGCGGATAGCACTTAAGTGGGTCCGTACAACCTGGAAAGACCCCGGCCGCAACCCGAAGTTCTGCTACCTCTATCCGGACAACAAATATGGCCGGGATATATTGGCCGTGGGTAAGGATTATGCCAAGAAAATTGGTGTTGAAATCGGACCGGATCAGGTCATCAACTGGCCCACTAAAGATGCAACGGTTCAGTTGACCAATATGAACCGCTTTGGTCCTGACTATGCCTACATCACGTCGACCGCCATGAATGGGGCCGTCATTTTGAAAAATGCCAAAGCCTTAGGCCTCAAAACCAAGTTTATATCCAATATCCGAAATTTTGAAGAGTCCCTGATTACCTTGAGTGGCGGAGCGGCCGAGGGAACTTATGGGGTCCACCCCATAGCTCCATACGGCGCAGATGTTCCCGGCATGAAAAAGGTGGTCGAATCCCATGAAAAATGGCACGCGGGTGAAATGGGTACCAACGTATACGTCGAAGGCTGGGTGAACATTCTTTCCGTTTCTGAAGCGCTGAGACAGGCAGATAAGGCGGGTGATTTGACGCCTGCGGGAATTCGGAATGCCTTTGAAAAATTCCGCAATTTCAGCACAGGCGGTCTGGCGCCACCGATGACTTTCACCAAGACCGATCATCGCGCCAGCATGGCTGCAAAAATGTATCAAGTTCAGAATGGCAAGATAGAACCGGTCAGTGACTGGATCGAGTTGCCGAGGGATATGGAGTACTTCGGCAAGTAATGTTCGTTGTGAGTGGTCGGTTGTCCGTTGTTGGGAATATGCTTCAAGCAAATCCCAGCTGACAACGGGCAATCGGCCACTGACTCAACCATTTAAGTAATTGTTAACACGAGAAAATGATCGAGCTGAATTTACCCAGACAGTTTAATGCCGCTGAATACTTCGTTGACCGCAATGTGGCCGAAGGCCGGGGTGATAAGGCGGCCATTTTGTATGAGGACCAGGTGATTTCCTACCGCCTGCTGGCCGAAAATGTCAATCGGGTGGCCAATGCCCTTTGCGAACTCGGTGTTGGGATGGAAAACCGGGTGATGCTGCTGCTGCGCGATACCCCGGAGATGATCTATTCTTTTTACGGGGCCATTAAAGCCGGGGCGGTGCCTATTCCGACCAATATCCTGATGAAGGCCCCGGACTTTTTATATATGCTCAACGACAGCCGGGCTGCGGTTTTAATCGTCGATCCGGTGTTTTTACCGGAAATAGAAAAAATTCTGGATCAGGCCGTCTTCTTGAATTCTGTTGTGGTATGCGGGGCACAGGATCATAATCATCTGTCATTTAATGATCTGCTTGAAAACGCCGGTACGGATTTTAAGGCGGCCGCAACCACGTCCGATGACGCGGCATTCTGGCTTTACAGCGGCCGCAACCCCGAAAAGCCGATGGGGGCCGTGCACCACCACAGCCACATGGTTTATTGTGCCCAGGCATATGCCAAAGGCATCCTGGGGATGACGGCCGAAGATCGGGCCATGGGATCGTTTCTCTTTTTCGCCTACGGTCTCGGCAACGGCGTGTACTTTCCCTTTGCGGTGGGGGCCACAACCGTTCTCATCAGTCACCCGCCCAAACCGGAATTGTTTTACGGGGATCTGATAAAATACAAACCCACCCTTTTTTTTACGGTGCCGACGCTGCTGGGTGCTCTGGCTGATTATAAAAAAACATGTCTGCATGATGGCCAAGGGCTGCCGCCTGTGGAAAGCCTGCGGGCCTGTATATCTTCAGCTGAAATTCTATCCCCGGAAATTTATCACAGATTCAAGGAAGAATTCGGCGTTGAAGTCCTGGAAGGCACCGGGTCCACTGAAATTTGCCACATTTTTCTTTCCAACCGGTTCGGTGAGGTGCAGCCCGGTAGTACCGGCAAGCCTGTTGCCGGTTATCAAATGCGCCTGCTTGACGATGACGATAACCCGGTCAATCCGGGACAAATCGGAAATCTTATGGTTAGCGGTGGCTCCATTGCGTCATCCTACTGGAATCAGCGGGAAGAAACCCGCCATAATATGTTGGGAGAATGGTTTGTAACCGGCGACCGCTATCTGATGGATGCCGATGGTTACTTTTATTTTCGCGGCCGAAGTGATGACATGCTGCGGGTCGGGGGCAAATGGCTGGCACCCGGGGAAGTTGAAAAGACGATCAATCAGCATCCGGCCGTGGCCGAAAGTGCCGTGGTGGGTTACAAGGACAAAGACGAGCTATTCAAACCCTATGCCTTTGTGGTGTTAAATCCCGAAGTGCAGCCAACAGATAGCCTGACGGAAGACATCCAGCAGTTTGTCAGGGACCGCATCGCGGCATATAAATATCCCCGCTGGATCGAGTTGGTCGATACTATCCCGAAGACGGCCGGAGGCAAAATTCAGCGGTTCGTGCTGCAGGAGAGGATTCAGCAAAAATAGGATTCGGGTGTCGGGTTTCAGGTGTCAGGCAAAGCGCAGAGAGCATGGCGCATAGCGTTTAAAAATAGATACCGTTTACACCGCATAGCACGCTTTGCCCTATGCGCCATGCCCCATGCAGTTTTCATCTGACACCTGAAACCTTCCAACTAAGGCATAAACCTTAGATTAGCAATATTAGTACGGTTCTCGAGAGAATTTGAAAATGCTGAATGTCAACAATATAGAAGTCATTTATGACGATGTTATCCTGGTGCTCAAAGGGCTTTCGCTGGAAGTCAAAGAGGGACAGATCGTGGCGCTACTTGGAGCCAACGGCGCTGGCAAGACCACCACCCTGAAGGCTATTTCGGGTTTGTTAAAGGTCGAGGAAGGTGAAGTTACCGGCGGCTCGATTGAATTTTTAGGCCGGCGGATTAATGACATGGACCCGGAAAAGATTGTGCGCCAGGGAATTTTTCAGGTTATGGAAGGCCGCTGTGTTTTTGAAAACCTGACCATTCATGAAAATCTGATTGCCGCCACCCGAACCCGCAAAAATCGCAGTGAAATCCGGGAGCGCTACGACATGGTGTTTCACTATTTTCCGGCCCTAAAACCCTTGCGCAACCGGTTGGCGGGCTACCTTTCAGGCGGCGAGCAGCAAATGCTGGTAATCGGCCGTGCCCTGATGGCACAGACGAAACTGATGATGCTCGACGAACCTTCGCTTGGCTTGAGCCCGATTTTAGTTGCCGAAATTTTTAATATTCTCAAACGACTCAATCAGGAACAGAAACTCACCATGTTACTGGTGGAGCAAAACGCCCACCTGGCGCTTTCTATTGCCGAGCATGGTTATGTAATGGAAAACGGTAAAATCGTCCTGGATGATTCGGTCGATAAGCTCAGGGAAAATGAGGACATCAAGATGTTCTACCTGGGATTGACGGAAATGGGAACCAAGCGAAGCTATCGCGATGCCAAGTTCTATAAACGGCGTAAGCGTTGGCTCACCTAAATTTTTGATCTGGCAACAGCCCTTTCGCGCAATATCCGCGTCAATCTTCAAAATTACTTGTGCGGCGTACCATCAGTACGCCTCCGCGCAATTTTTCGATTTCCTTGATCTTGCGAAAAAAATAAAACAGGCAAGAATTGATTCAATTAATAGTTCTTAAGTGCCCTATCCTATACTTGAGTTGACAAAATTGAAAAGTAAATCAAAACTTCGATTGACAATATGATATCATAGCTTTTTAAATGTCTCCCAAAGTCCAGATTCTTTTACTTTACCTGCAATTACAAAATTCCCAATTTTCTGCAGATTCTAAGCAGATATCGGCAAAGGAGGCTCATTTGCAATCAGTTGCGCAGTAAACACAATGCTCCAAACAATCAATTAATTGGTTTTTAAGAAACTCCGCAATTTATCTAAACCAATTTTGTTTTTCTCCAAGGAGTCGCTTTCAACTACTAAAAGAGCATTTGGTGCATGATTTCGTAATGCATTAATTAGCTTTGTCCAATCTTCTTTGCCAGTGCCAATTGGGTTATGCTGATCTAACTCTCCAAAGTTGTCATGCAAATGACAATGATTTAAATCCGTGCCAAGCATTTTAATCCAATCGGCAGCACATACACCAGAGAATACAAGTGCATGGCCGTTATCAAATGAGGCTTTAAGACTCTTATGGTTTGCTTTACTAACGATTTCTGCATGAATTTCTGGGCTATTTTCCCAATTGTTTTCAAAAACAATAACAATATTATTTATGGCGGCATCATCTGCAAAAGGAAGCCAAAAATCAAGTAATCGACTGGCAAACTTGGCACGATAAGAGGGCTGACGAATCATTGGATTAAAATTGGTGTGAGCAACATAAATGTCTGCCCCTATTTTTTTTGCTGCATCTAAAGATACCCTATGCCGTTGTCTGCATACATCTTTGATCGCCATATCAAAGCTCACAACGTTGAGCTCGAAAAAAGGCCCATGAGTTACGATAGGCTGTATCCCCTCGACTGCTCTAATGTGTTTATCAATCAGTTCCTGTTGATCACTATCAAGATTCCATGGGAAAGCGAAATCCGTGATTTCTATTCCTATCCCTTCCGTTCTGCAATAATCTGCACTACTTTGTAATTCTTCTCCTACTGCATTTATAGCTAAATTCATCTTATCTCTGAGCACCTAATTTTTATTTATATTGAGGTGTGAATAATAATACTTAATTGAATTTTTAGATGGTCTGAATACACATTCATTGAGGCTACAAGTTAAAAAAGATAAAAAAGATAGGACATTGCTTTTTTAAAGAAAACGTACGAAAATTTTGAATTGTGTATTAGCCCCACCTGCGGCCCAACATATTGAGGCGTCAATACAATGGAACCATTGATATCC
>Ga0209260_10000236_pt1 | contig 34621 bp, 38 predicted proteins | sample WorMetTypGCAVOLI_FD_187421 | JGI IMG/M metagenome (GOLD analysis project Ga0209260, IMG submission 187421) | Marine gutless worms symbiont microbial communities from Max Planck institute for Marine Microbiology, Germany - Olavius algarvensis... ...
AGTTACCAGGCTCACTGCATCCAGTTTGAATTCTTTCGTATATTTCTTTCTCGTTGTCATCTATCGTTACCTCAGTTAAGTTTCATTATCTCTTAACTGGGTGGTATCAATCTATTGGACCATGTCACCCCGACTTTACGGTAGCGACAGATAGATCCGAGATCGACCCGGCACCCGCGGACAAGGCGCAAATCGTATTTTTGAGGGTTTCATACGTCTCCGGAGCGATTCCCGCCGATATTTTTGAAATCGAGAACGGCGATCTGAATTACGTGGGTAAACTCAGAGTGGGACGCAAACTCGTTCATCTCACCACCCCGGGGAAAAAGGTATACATGGGAAATGGCCTCGCGGCGGATTTTATGCTGGCCGAGGTTGAAGCCGGTAAGAGATACTATGTGCTGCTGCGGCCAAACTGGGGTACCGGCGCCTTTGCGCCGACACCGATCAAGCGCAACGGTACGACCAATTACCACACCGCAAAGGCCGATTTTTCGAAATGGCTCAAAAATACCAAGGTTACCGAAATGAAGTCCGCCGAGGCCGATGCCTGGCTGGCGGCGAACCAGGAAAAGTTTCAGCAAATATATGAAACCTATTGGGCAAAGTTCGAGACCAAGTCGGCCGAGCAAAAGAGAATAAGAACCCTGATGCCCGCAGACGGAAAATGATGCAGGCATTGGTTTCTGAATTGCCTGTCACACCGGTATCGATACCGTAAGCATTTTTCGGCCCGTACCGCGCCAAACACTTTATTGCGGTACCGTTAGTGACGAGCGTGGCCTGTTTCTTTAGGCCACGCCGGATCACTGGGGCGTAAGCGGCCCCATAGTCAACCCTCGCAAGGGTTCCCGCGTCGTGTCAGCGCACAATCATGCAGCTACAGGGCACCGTGTGGCTCACCTTGTAGGATACGCTGCCGCTGAGCATTCCTTCGACGCCCCCGAGACCGCGGCTGCCCATGGCGATCATATCCGCCTGCTTGCGCCGCGCGGTGCCGGCAATTACGCGCGCCGGATCTCCTTCCTTAAGTATCAGCTTCGGAGCCTGGACACCTTTGTCCTCGGCGGTTTGTCGCCCGCGCTCGAGCACCTGTTCGCCGATTTCCCGGTACGCATCCTGCGACAGAACCGGTGGCATGAAGCTGGCGCTCATATTCTCGGCAATCGGGTGTTGTTCCGGATCGAGTTCGTCGCGGGTGCTAGCGCTGAGTTGATCGAGATTGATCGAGGCGCGAAAGTTTTCCAGCGACGGGCCGCGCCACATCACGTATAACAAGACCAGTTTCGCCCCATGCCTGGCGGCGATGTCGCTCGCGAGTTCGACCGCGTTGTCGGCCTGGGTCGAACCGTCGGTCGGCACCAGGATACGGTTGATCTTTTCTGGGGGCGGTTGCCCGTCCTTATGGCTTAGCGTCACGCAGGAACAGGGAGCGAGATGAAATACCTTGTGTGAGACGCTACCCAGCACAAGCCCCTTGAGTTCGCCGAATCCGCGGCTACCCATGACGATCAAATCCGCAGATCTGTTTCTGGCATGATGCAGAATGCAGTCGCCTGCATCGCCAAAGTCGAGCGCGGTCTCGACTCGTTTCACGCCCTTGTTTTTGGCTTGCTCGTGCGCCTTGCGCAACAGCATATGGCCCATATATTCGAGAATTTGATGGTGGCGCGATTGGTGCGCGCAGATCGGCGTCTCACGGCCGCTGCTTTCGGCCGCTTCGAGCTCGCGCGATGCGGCTTCGTAAAGCTCCTGCGACACGTTGCCGTCGCGAACCCCGACATGCAGCAGTATCATCTGGGCGTCGTAATTCGCGGCAAGGTCGATACTCAGCTGCAGGGCCGATTGCGCATGCATCGAGCCGTCGATTGGTGTCAGTATGTTTTGTATCATGGCCGTGCCCTCACCGTTAGAGTATCTAAATCAGTCTATATCGAGCCGGCTCCGGCAGGGTTGATTTGTGTCAGGTGTTCGATGAATTGGGTGCCCATTAGCCCCGAGCGGCGCATTTACGTCACTAACGGCAGTTTACTGATTATTCCCACGAGTCCGATAAAACCGAAAAAATTCAATCGGTTACAGATAGTAGGCGCCGATCTTGCCGGGGCAACGATTACAGCGGCAACAACTTTGGTCTTTAGCCGGTAACGATTAATTGAGGAAACTCTGATTCATTCAGCGCTTCCTTAAGATGGCGGTATTATGGCAAGCTGTCCTGCGCCGCATTGCCGCGGCGATCCAACCAACGACCCGGCAGGAGTGGAATATGACGTTACAAGGTATCAATCATCTCGCCTTCATCACCGATGACATGCCGACTACCATTCGTTTTTATCGCGATTTGCTGGGCATGAAACTAAGCGCCGGCATCGGTCATGACGGTTACCGCCACTATTTTTTCCAGCTCGGAGACGGCCTTACCCACGTTGCATTTTTCGAGTACGAGGGCGCGACCGTGATGCATCGAAAGTTTCCCGGCGAACGCAGCAATTTGCCCTTGGGTTTCGACCATGTCTCCTTCACGGTCGAGTCCAGGGAAGAGCTATTCGCGCTCAAGGATCGGATCGAGGCGGCAGGCATCGAGGTGGAAGGCGCGGTCGACCACGGTCTTTTCTGGTCAATTTATTTTTACGATCCGCATAACAATATCCCGCTGGAAGCGACCTGGCAGTTCATGGATCTTGAAAAGACTCCGGCGATCAGCGAGGACGATCCGCTGGAAATTGCCGCCGAGGGCGCCGATCCGCAACCCGGGCATTGGCCGGCAGTGCAGCTGCGGACCCCGGAATCGGAAATGAACGCGCTGAGCGGTAACGGTAAGCCGATGCGCGATTATTTTCTGGAAAATGGCCTGGCCAGCTATGGCGCCGACGTCCCGCTCGAGTTTCAGCGATTCCTGGCCGCTAACGAAGATTAAGCAAGCGGGTCAATCCTGCGGGCGCGCCATTTTAAACACGCTGTCGACCGCGGTGTATTCCATATAACCCAGCCGCGACAGCGGTTTGATCTTTTGCGTATCCACCAGGCCGTCGGTCAGCACCTCGTCGCTGATATGGACCCCCAGCACGGTCCCGATAATCATCGTATTGGCGCTGTTTGGCAGGGTGCAAGGCAGGTTGATTTCCTGATAGAACTCGCACTCCAGATGTATCGGCGCCTCGCTGACGCGTGGCGGTTTGACCAGCTCGGAAGTTTCAGTGGTCAGTCCGGCAAGTTCAAGTTCATCTACCTCGTGTCCGACATTGGCCGTGGAAACGTTCATCGCATCCTTCTGCGCCAGCGGCACCATGTTGACCACGAATTCGCGACAGGCCCGGATGTTGGCAAGCGTATCTTTGTCGCCGCCATGGGCGTGGTAGCCATTGAAGGAGATCATTACCATCGGTGGATCGCTGCTGAGGGCGTTGAAAAAGCTGTAAGGGGCGAGGTTTACCCGGCCCTCGGCATCGATGGAGCTCACCCAGGCAATGGGTCGCGGTACAACGCAGCTTTTAAAGGGATCGTGCGGCAAGCCGTGGGGTTCGCTGGTTTTGTAAAACACGTGGTATTTCCCGGGATTAAAAGCGCTAAGCTAACATCCGGGCGGCTACCGGGTAAACCGTCGTTCTGAAATTAAAGCCTTGAATTGCAATCCCGCGCTCTCGTAGGCCGCGGAGTAAACAGGAAGTTGGCGCTCAAATCTTGCACTTCGACCCGCCTTCCACCGTCGTGGGCCTCGAATTTTGCTTTTCCGGTGCGAGGACGACGCCGTTGTCGGTCGACAGTCATGCCGAGCCGTTCAAACAAAGCGGATACCAGCAGATGATGCTTGCCGGCAATTCCGCTGTCATGGCCGCGCTCAAAAAAAACCCCGCTTTCGCGGGGCGTAAAAGAGGAAATTTCAAGTTATTATTTTTACTACAGGGAAACTACTACTTAACCTGGTAAATAAACTCCTGGATCTTGGTCGCGTCGATCAAGGTGTTCCAGCTTCTGGCGCCGGAGCTGATAATGCGTTCATTCCAAGATTTAAGCCGCTTGCGATAGACTTCGGGATTCGCGCTGTCCTTGTTGAGCTTGATGACATTCATGGCGACGATGTCGATGCCCGCAAACTCGTCCTCGGCAAACTTACGCACCACGCCCGCGGGCAGCTCCTCTTTCATATCGCTGAAAACGAACATTACCTGGGTTCCGGATTGAGTCGATTTCAGATAATCGGAACAAAGCATTAATGCACCGCTAATATCGGTCAACTTCGATCGGGCATTGCCTCGACCGAAATCGTCCAGCGTTTCCGAGATGGCCAGTTTTTGACTGTTTGCGGTCGTCGGCCTGTAATCGAGGGTCATTTTCGTGACCAGGTTTTCTTCCGCGTAACTGTTGCTGTCGATCTTGACGAAGAACAGGCTGTCGCCGGGAATCATTTCCGGCACTATGCCGGCCTTGATGATATTGACCACGCTGGCTTTTTCACCGGCATAGGTACCGGAAATATCGGTCATTGTACAATAGGATGTTTCATATTTCTTGCTATCGGAGCAGGCCGAAACGGCGACCGCCACCGCTGCCGCAAAAAAACAGGCTTTAGTATGTTTTCCATCTCATCGGCTCCTTGTTAGCTTGCGCTAACCTGCTTCCCGGTGAACAGGTTGGCGATCTGTACCGGGATGATGATGTAGATGTCGAACAGGTGCGCCAGGATTTTAAAGAAACCCTCTATCAGGTACGCGATCGCGTTCGCCAGATGGCACAGCAAGGTGATTAGAATGGTATATATCTTGGCGAACGCGTGTTGGCTGGCCTCGATAAACATTTCCAGCGGAATCGCGATGACCGCCAGAATCCACGGCAGCACAAAACCCAGCAATGCCTGTCCAATCAAGGTGATTTGCGAGTTTATATTGTCGGTCACAGTAGCCGATTCCCCGGCCAGACTGATATCCAGCGCAGATTTGGCCGCGGCCAGATTTTCGCGCAGAATCGCGAGCGATGCTTCGACCGAAGACAGGAACAAAAGTCCAAACAGGCATCCGAACAGGATGATTTTGCGCTTACCCCGGGTCATATTCGAAATCTGCGGGAAGGTGTGGGTCACGCCGATCGCTTCAAACATGAATATGCCCAGCACCAGTTCGAGCGCGACAATGACCAGGGCCGATACTTCCGATACCGCCATTCCGGCGACTCGTACCCCGGCCGGTACCAGTTCGGACATGGGCAGGGCGATCAGATTGAAGTTGATGAAGGCACCGACCAGGCCGACGCATATGACGATCAGCGAAATGATGAAAAGCTTGGTAACTTTCGACGAAAGCATATCTATCGATTCGGGCTCGGCGGCGGAAATTTTTTCGTAACGGGCCATGTATTTTTCAATATTGCGGCCGTTTTCCATGACCTTTTCGACCTGGCTATTGATTTCCTTGCCCAGCTTCTCGACACGCTTCCAGACCGGCGCCATCGAGCCCAGTATCTTGTGGCGCTTCGCCGCGACATCGCGAAATTCGGACAGCGCTTTCTTCTCCCCGTCGACCGCCGACTTGTGAATTTCAGACAGCATATTTTCGATTATCCGGTCAGAGGTCGAACCCTGCGCCCGGCCGATACTTTCGATGACTTCGCTCCATCCAGGCGCTTCGGGCGTGACCTGCCCGCATTCCTTATAGTCACGCTCGATCTGACTGATGTTGTCGTCGAGCCTTAACTGTAACTTGGGGTAACCCGCCAGGCTCTTGGTATTGGCCATATCGATTTTGGAGAATTCCTGGAGTATTTCGCCCTGAATCTTGGCGACGCCCGATTCCAGCAATACTTTTCTGTCTTTTTCGCGCATGGCTTGCGCGGCATTTTTGGTCCATTCCGCCAGTTTCCTCAATCCGCCTGCGGTGGCATCGGAAAATGCATTAATCATTTTATGTACCGGTTCCCTGGCCAAAAACAGGAAAACCATGCTCGCAACTATCCAGACCGCGATCGAAACACCAGGCATTTCGGGTAAAAAGTAAAAGTTGTTCATGGTTGACTTCCTAATCTTGTTAATGGTTGTGACTTATAGAGAATAGATGCCTTTTGCTGGAATGCCAGGCTGTTTCGGCAATCTTAAAGCGGTTAGTGATCACATTTAGGGTTTTTGAGTATCGAGCAATATTGCAGCAAAAAGGCCCTTTTACCCACATTCCAGCCAAAACGCCTGGTGATATTCCCGCAATGCCAGATCCCGACGGACATGGCCCATAGCATTGACCAGAGCTTGAAAATTTCGATAGACATAGGATTAACCTCAACCTCGATAAATGTTATTGAACTCTAGGCAGGGTCTGTGAAAAATTGGTGAAAAGCTGGGTAAAACAGCTAAAATTTTTTTAATATTTGTTTTATTAAGCAATATTTCACATTCCGCCAAGGCAAAAGGCAGTCCCTAAGGGCCGCTGTATAGTTACAATCTATGGGCAACGATAAACAGCCGGGTTACTGATGGCTTCGATTTTCTGGGTCGAAGACCAGTCGCACTGGATCAAGAAATTCTCCCCGGTGCTGGAGCAGGAAGACTTCGACGGCAAGCCGAATTCGTTGACGATCCTGAATTTTGCCGAGGCCGCACGGCAAAAGATTGCGCTCACCGACAAGGCATCGCCACCGGATGTGGCGCTACTCGACGCGCGCATGAACGGCAATGACCAGGCCGGTTTTACGGTCTCCAACGCGCTGCGCAAGAAGTGGCCGCTACTGCCCATTATTTATCTGTCGGAACACAGCGGCACCGAAATCGAACGCGCTGCGCTGCAACAGTTTGCGGCCACCGATTTCATCGCCAAGCATCAGCATAACGTCGAGCAGGTATTGTGTTGGCGTATCAAGGCGGTACTCAGGCAGGTTTCGATCGATTCGGATCTGTCAGCCACCGTCAACGTAGTCAATAGCGGCGAACTGACCATCGATTTGAATTCCTGGAATGTTTACTGGAAAGGCCAACGCTTGATGAACCCGAGCAACGCGCGCCGGCCCTTGGCGCCGACGCCGCGAAAACTGCTGCGTGAACTGGTAGAGTCTTCACCACGCCCGTTGACCGCGGGTCAGATTGCCGAGCGACTGGATCTCGACCCGGATAAGTTTTCCTATGCCAGCTACCGCCAACATATCAAAACCCTGCGGCGAGCCTTCGACGCGGTCGATGACGGCGACGGTCGGTTTAGCGAACTGTGCAATAGCGGTAGCGGCATTGTTACCTTCGGCGATGAAGGCGCCTATTTCTGGAATCCGCCCGGCGGTAACTCGAAATGAAACCGGCCGGTATTTACTATCCCTGGCTTAGCACGCTGGGCGCGCTAACTTTTGTCGTCTGGCAGTTCGTATTGAACCATAGAGAACTGATTCCGCTCGAGCGACTACCACTGCAGCTACCCGGGCAGGATAATTTTTTAATTGCCGCCGCGTTGCTGATCGCATTGGTGATTTTCGACAGCTGGCGCTTCGTCAAGGCCAGTCGGCGTTACCGCACACAACTCGGGCAATACCAGGAACAGATCAGCGAATTGTTCGACTCCAGGCGCGAGCTCGGCACGCGCGCGCGCACCTATTCCGACCATGCCGACAAACTGAAAATGTTTATCAGCGAGCGGTTGCTGGAAACCATCGAGTACGATGAAAAATTCCTGCATTTTAAAAATATCGCTTCGGAAGTGCGCCACAATGGCGTCATCAGTTACGACAAGGCGCAGACCGCGCTCAAACAGGCGCAATCGAGCTGCGACGCCGAGACCGGACGGCAGTACCGCGAAGCCGCGGATGGCTTGCTCTATCTATGGGATCTGCTGGACCTGTCGACTACCGATAATATTACGCTGCACGTCGCCAACCAGATTTACGATTGCGAAGAGCATTACTTCCAGGCGCAGCTCAACGATGCCACCGATCCGTCACCGTTCGAACCGACTTTCATGATGAGCCATGCGCTGCGCCGCGCGCTACTGCCGATTACTGAAAATCCGGACGAGCTCGGACTCAATCGGGATTGGCCGCGGCGCGATGCCTATATCGATGACAAGTTCAATATCCAATTGCGCAGCGATAGCGAGTTGCTCGGCAACGAAAACCACATGGTGTTGCTCATCGAAAACTTGATCAATAACGCATTGTTTTACGCGCAGCAAAAAGAGCATCGCAACCGCTACAGCCGGGTTGCGATTTCCTTGGGGCAGCGAGCCGGCGAGGTGGAGTTAAAGGTTTATAACCGCGGTCCGCGTATCAAGCAAGATGAAAAAGACAAGATTTATCAGCTCGGATTTTCCTCCCGTCGAATTCGTGAGCATCATGGCAAGGGCCTTGGCCTGTACTTTGTCAACGAGATCACCAAGGGATTCGAGGGATCGATCGAGTTCGATAACATCGACAACCACGGCGGCCGGTTTGCGCTCAGCGTTAAACTCACCAATGGCGATGTGCATAAACACGAATTCGAAATCGTCATCGTCAAAGGCCGTCCGATATGCCAGTTTGGGGAATCGGAAGAGCCGACCGGCAGGCGTCGGGAATGGTCCTATGAAGCGCCGATTGCGAGTATCGAGGCCAGCCCGCAGGCGAGCCGAAAACCGCAGCTGATTTCAGAATTGCGCGCCGGCGAAGATAGCGTTCATCTCGATCTTGCCGATTCCCGTTCACCCCGCTGGCTGCTCGAAGTCAGGAATAAGAAACGAGCTTCGAAACTGCGGTTCACTCCGCTGGATGTGAGCGGTGTCGAATTCGTCGCGCGTTTCGAAACGGCTAAATCAAGACTGGATAATCAGGATTGAGACACCCATAATTACGCCATGCAAGATCTCATCTATTGGTCCGCAAATCGGGTCGCACGAGAAATCCGAAGCGCGCAGCTTTCCTGCCGGCAAATAGTCGAAGCCTGTCTAGAGCGCATCGAACAGGTCAATCCCGCCATCAATGCGGTGGTGCAGCGCGTCGACGAGTCTGCCCTCAAGGAAGCCGATGAGCTCGATCGAATGGCTGCCAATCAGCAGTTTAAAGGGCCGCTGCACGGCGTACCGATCACGATTAAGGATGCGTTCGATACCGCGGATATCGTGAGCACCGGCGGTACTCTCGGTCGGCAGGATTTCGTGCCGCAGGCCGATGCTACGGTGGTGGCGCGGCTGCGCGCGGCCGGCGCGGTACTGCTCGGTAAAACCAATACCCCGGAACTGACCTTTAGCAGCGAATCCAATAACCTGATTTATGGCCGTACCTGTAATCCATTCGATCTCGAGCGCAGCCCCGGCGGCTCTAGCGGCGGGGCCGCCGCAATCATCGCTTGCGGCGGCGCCGCACTGGAACTGGGATCGGATACCGGCGGCAGCATACGCGAGCCCGCACATCTCTGCGGCATTACCGGCATCAAGCCGACTTCCGGTCGAACACCGCGTAGCGGGCATATCCTGCCCTATGGCGGCGGCGTGCTGGATTCGTTGACCCAGATCGGGCCCATGGCGCGTTATGTCGAAGATTTAATCCTCGCCCTGCCGTTGATTTGCGGCCCGGACGGGCGCGACCCGGCGGTGGTGCCGGTACCGATGGGCGACCCGGGCGCGGTCGATCTCAAGCAATTGCGTATTGCCTGGTACACGGACAATGGCATTGTTACGCCGGTCGACGACATTCAGGATACGGTCACGGCCACCGCGCAAGCGTTGCGTGCCGCGGGTTTCAAGCTCGAAGAAAAACTGTTGCCGCACACCCGGCGGCTGGTCGATCTCACTACCGAGTTACGGGAAGCGACCAATGCGGGTTTTATCATGCGGTTGCTAAAACGCTATGGCACTAAACGGATCGGCGACGAGCTGCGCAGTTATCTGAGCGAGCAGGGTGTCGCCAATGCGCGCCGCATGGACCCGTCGCTACTCGAGGCGGTCGACGAGGCCCGCAGCCAGGCGCTGGCATTCTTTGCCGACTACGACGTTATTATATGCCCGGCCTCGTTTGCCGTCGCCCGACCGCATCGGGCTTCATATAGCGATAGTTTTAACGACTGGGGATATGTTCAGATTTTTAATCTGCTCGGCTGGCCCGGGGTATCGGTACGTGCCGGCACCAGTGGCGAAGGTTTGCCGGTCGGCGTGCAGTTGATCGCCGCTCCCTGGCGGGAAGACATTGCCCTGGCGCTGGCGCAACAGGTTGAAACGCTGATGGGCGGTTTTCAGCCGCCGCCGATCTAACCGCGGAACCGCGGAGCCGGGTTAATACTATCTGACCGCAGCCGTGGTGGCGGGCGTATGGCCGTCGGGCAACCCCAGGGTTTTACGCTCGAGTATCAGTTTCGATATACGCAGGAATCTGAAATCCGGAATGGCCGCGCTCAAGCGTTCCCGCAAAACTTTCAGCGTGGCCGGGTAGGGATGGCCGATGGCGATGGCGGACCCGCGTTCGCGCGCCTTGGTCAGCCAGATGTTGTACTGTAGCCGTATAGATTCCGGATTGGTTTCGTTGTCTAGGAAGATATCCCGCGAGATCGAATTCAAGCCCGCGTCCAGGGCCTGAGCGTGGGCTACGCTGTGCGCGGAAGTGCGGCTGTCGAGAAAATAAAGCTGTGGATTATAACCGCGAATGCTGTCCATTACCGGGCGCATGAAAAAATCGAATTCGGTTAGATGACTGCCCATGTGATTGTTGACGCCACGGATAAACGGAATCTCCGCCAGCAGCGAATGCACGTTCGCCGTCAACTGATCTTCATCCATCGCCTCGTTGAGTGCAGTGGGTTCGTGCGCCGCGTGGGAGCTGATCGATTGCATCGGTAAGTGCAGGATCACTTCCTTGTTTTTGTCATGCGCGTGCCGGGCCAGCTTTCGGCTGTAGGTCGTTCCCGGCAGGATGGCGTAGGTATGATCGCCGTCGAGATCGATAGCCGCCATACCCTGTTTCAGCGAATAACCGAGGTCGTCTATGACCAGCGACAAAACCGGGCGCTGATCCGCCGCGGCGCCGGTGGCGAGCAGCGTGAGCAGGAGCGGCCAGAGTCGCAACATCGAGTTTTTGTGTTAGCCGTTGTTGATGGCGCTGAGTATATTCAAACCCTTGAGCAGATTGAGCGCTTCATACAGTTGAAAGTCGGATTGCGCCAGCTCTTCGCCGTTGCTTTTCTTCACGTTGCCGTCGCTATCGCCGTTGGGGTTGCTGAGGCTCCCCTCGAGATCGCTCTCCGAGTAGGTCTCGCGTGCTTTTTCGTCCTTCTCTGAAAGCTTCACGGTGGAGAGCTGGATATCCGGCTCGATGCCCTTGGCCTGAATCGAGCGTCCCTTCGGAGTGAAGTAGCGTGCGGTGGTCAGCTTTACGGCGGAACCGTTACGCAATTCCTGGATGGTTTGCACCGAACCCTTGCCGAAGGATTTAGTCCCCATGATGATGCCGCGTTTGTGGTCCTGCACGGCTCCGGCGACGATTTCGGACGCCGATGCCGAGCCGCCGTTTATCAGCACCACCAGGGGCGCGCCGTTGAGACTGTCACCCGGGGTGGCCAGGTAGCGATGGCTGGAATCGTCCAGGCGACCCTCGGTATATACGATCAAGCCGTCGTTGATAAATGCGTCGGAAACGCCGACCGCGTCGTTGAGAACCCCGCCCGGGTTATTGCGCAGGTCGAGCACCATGCCCTTGAGCTGCGCTTGTTTTTGCAGATCGGAAATGGCTTTCAGCAAATCGGTGGTGGTGCGGGATTGAAAATTGGTAATGCGAACATAACCGTAACCCGGTTCGAGCATGCGGTTTTTGACACTCTTGACGCGGATGATTTCCCGCGTGATTTTGATCACCAGCGGTTTGGCTTCGCCTTCGCGCACGATCGTCAAATCGATATCGGTGTTGGGCTTGCCGCGCATGAGTTTAACCGCGTCGTTCAGGGTCATACCCTTGACCGATTTATCGTCGAGCTTGATGATCAGGTCGCTGGCTTGAATCCCGGCGCGCGATGCGGGGGTGTCGTCGATCGGCGAAATAACCTTGACGAATCCGTTTTCCATGCCGACCTCGATGCCGAGTCCGCCGAACTGACCGGTGGTGCCTATTTTGAGATCGCTGAATTCGCTGGTATTGAGAAACGCGGAATGGGGATCGAGCCCGTTGAGCATGCCGCGGATTGCGTCCTCGATCAGCTTCTTGTCGTCAACCGATTCGACATAGTCGGATTTAACCTTGGAGAAGACCTCGGTGAATGCCTGCAAGTCCTCGAACGGGATCTGTTTTTCGTCATCCTTTAACGCGTATACGCTGTGGCCTACCGCCAGTGATAATCCGAGCAGTATTCCGCTCAGAAACCAGGTGGAAGTTCGCAGATTTTGTAACATTCGATTCTCCGATATGGGGCGCGGGCCTTTTGCCTGACTGATAATTGTAGACCAGTTTAAGGCTCTATAAGTTGTAAACAGTTCAAAAGATTGGGTCGAGAACGCAAAATTCTACGGGAAAGTGCGAAAATTTGCAGTTTTATCAGTCGCGGGAACTAGCCCGAGGCAAAGTTATTGCTCGCTTTGCACCAGCCGGTTGGGTTCTGTGGTTTGCCGCGTTTGCGTATTTCAAAATACAGACCGGGTTTATGCTGGCCCCCGCTGCTGCCGATGCTGCTGATGACTTCCCCGGTTTCGACCCATTCGCCGGCGGATTTGAACAGCGATTCGTTGTGACCGTAGAGCGACAGATAGGAGTTGCCGTGATCGATGATTATCAGGTTGCCCAGCCCCCGCAGCCAGTCGGCAAAGGCGACGCGGCCGTGGGAAATCGCCTGCACTCGGGAGCCGTTTGGCGCCTCGAGAATGACCCCCTGCCAGCGTAAATTCGACAAGGGTTTATTGCGGCCGAAAAGCCGTCTTAGCTTGCCTTTGACCGGCCAGGCGAGTTTTCCTTTCAACTCGGGGAATGCGCGCCGCGAAATTTCGCCCTCGAGCGCATCGGCAAGAATTTCCTGAATCGAATTGATCAGGTTCTGCAATTGCGCGGCCTCATCCTCGAGCCTCGAGAGATTGCCGCCCTGTTTTTTCAATTGCTTGTCGAGCGAGCTGATGATCGATTTACGCTTGCCGCGATCCTGGTCGAGCTGCTTTTTTTGCAGGCTTTGGGCCTGTTGATTATTTTCCAGCGCCTGTCTGGCCTGCTGGATTAGCTGTTCGGTCTCGATAATCTTGTCGATGCTGTCCTGTACGTCGTTGATCAAGTCGACCCGCGCGTTGGAAAAGTACTGGTAGTAAACCAGGCTGCGCTGCATCTTTTGCGGATCTTGTTGCGAAAACAGCAATTTCACTTTTTCTTCACGCCCGAGGGTGAATGCCGTGTAGACCTGCTGGGCGAGGTAGTCGTTTTCCCGGCTTAAGCGGCGCTGGTGTTTGAGGCGGGTTTCGCGCAGCGCCGCGAGTTCCGCTTTCTTGGCTTTAATCTTTTTGTCGATGGCGCGGAGGTTTCGGTTGACCTTGCCGATTTTGCCTTCGATCGATTTTAACTGCTTGATGTACTGTGACTTGCTGTCTTCCTTGACGTCGATAACCTGTTTCAGTTTTTGGATTTTGACGAGCACCGATTTTAGCTGTTTTTCCTTGGCGTCGCGGTCGGCGGCCGGAGAATGCGGCGCGACCGTCAGACCGGCTAGCAGCGTGCAGAGGAATAGTTTACTCAGACGCGAAGTGGACATTCGTTCGGGTTTTAATCATAATCATTTTCTTATATTAACGTTTGGTAATACACTTAAGCAAATGGAAACTGAAGCATTAGATGCAGTCGATGGGGAACAATTGCTGGCGCACGCCGCGGATATCGAAATTGCTTCGCGCTCGCTCAAGGCCATGTCTCACCCGCTCCGCCTCAAAATTCTGTGTACGCTCGGCAGCCGCGAAGTCTGCGTGCAGGGAATCGTCGATAATGTGGGTACCTCACAAAGTAATATCTCACAACATCTCGCGATTTTGCGCGATAAAGGTATACTGTCGTCGCGCAAGGATGCGAACAAGGTTTTTTATCGTATCGGTGATGAGCGTACCCTGCGTTTGATAGGAATGATGCAGGAAGTGTTCTGTTCCACCGACTAATACTCTACCCAGACTCCGTTCCCGAAGTATGTTGGCTCAAATTTCTGAATTTGCGGTAAATCACCCATATCTGGTGATTGCATTCGCGGTGTTGTTGGCGTTGACCTTTTTCAACGAGATGAAAATCGCCACGCAGCGGTTTGCCAGCCTGACCCCGGCGGCGGCGGTGCAGCTGATGAATAGCGAAGACATCGTCTTGCTCGACGTGCGCGAGCCGTCCGAGACGGTAGGCGGCAAGATCGCCAAGGCGATTCAGATTCCGGCCGGCGCCGTGGCGACCCGCGGCGGCGAGCTCGAAAAGCATAAAAGCAAGACCCTGCTGGTTTATTGCAAAACGGGCGCGCGTTCGGGGCAGGCCTGCAAGGAACTGGGCAAGCAGGGTTTTGACAAGGTCTTTAGTTTGAGCGGCGGCATTCTAGCCTGGCAGGAAGCGCATTTACCCATTAGCAAAAAGTGATCTCATGAGCGAAGAACAGGAAACACAGAAACAGTTTGCCATCCAGAAACTATACGTCAAAGACGCGTCGTTCGAGTCCCCGGATGCACCGAATGCTTTCAACTCGAAACAGTGGGATCCGAAAATCGATCTCAATCTGACGAATAGCCAACGGCGCCTGGAGGGCGATCTTTACGAAGTGGTACTCAGCATTACCGCCACCGTAACCCACCAGGAATCTACCGCGTTTCTGGTCGAGGTGCAGCAGGCGGCCGTGGTCAGCCTGACGGGCTTCGATGAACAGGAAACAAAGTACCTGCTCGGCAGCCAGTGCATGAACATTTTGTTTCCCTATGCCCGGGAGGTGGTTTCGGATTTGTCGGTACGCGGCGGTTTTCCTCCCCTCATTCTGTCACCGGTTAATTTCGACGCCCTGTTTCAACAGCATATGCAGCAGCAACAGGCCAAACAGGAAGACGGCGAACAGGAAGACGGCGTCCAGGATGTAAGCGTCCAGGAAGGGACCGAGCTTACCCACTAGGTTCGATCATGGCTGAAACGATTGCGGTGCTTGGTGCGGGATCCTGGGGTACCGCGTTGGCGATTCAACTGGCCCGCAACCGGATGCAAGTCAAACTCTGGGGCTACGATGCCGAGCACGTTAGCCGGCTGCGTGCGCTGCGCGAAAATACCGATTACCTGCCCGGTTTCACCCTGGCCGACAGTATCGAGCCGGTGGCGAGCCTCGACGCCGCGGTCGAGCAGGCGCCCTATCTGCTAATCGTGATACCCAGCAAAGATTTCAGGGATTTGTTGCAACAACTGAAGCCGCTGGTCGACGACGACAAGATGCTATTCTGGGCTAGCAAAGGATTCGAAATAGAAACCGGCAAGTTATTACACGAAGTCGTCGCGGAGGAGTTGCCGATTCGTCGCTATGGCGTCGTTTCGGGGCCCACTTTTGCCACCGAAGTGGCGCGCGGCATGCCGGCGGCTATCGCTTGCGCAGGCAATGATCCGCAATCCAGCGAAACCTTCGCCGCGCTGTTACGCGGGCATCATTTTCGGGCTTATACCAGCAATGATATTGTTGGCGTCGAGCTCGGCGGCGCGCTTAAGAACGTGTTGGCGATCGCCGTCGGCATATCTGACGGACTCGGCTTCGGCGCTAACACCCGCGCCGCGTTGATGACGCGCGGACTTTCCGAAATCATGCATCTGGGCACCCGTCTCGGCGCGCGGCGCGAAACGCTGATGGGCCTGGCGGGACTCGGCGATATCATTCTGACCTGTACCGACGACCAAAGCCGTAACCGGCGTTTCGGGCTAGCCATCGGCAAGGGTAAAAGCATTCCCCAGGCGGAAATTGAAGTCGGGCAAACCGTCGAGGGCTTGCGCGCCGCCCGGGCGATTTATCACAAGTCGAAACAACTCGGACTCGAGCTGCCGATCATCGATGAGGTTTATCACGTATTGTACGACGACAAAAATCCTCATGACGCAGTGCGCGACCTCGAAAGCCGGCCGCAGGGGCAAGAATAAGCCGGTTGCCGGTGACGTTTGCGCGCGCGGTATCCGGTCGGTGCTCGAATTGGCGCCGGTGCCTGTCGCAATCCGTTGCAGGCACGGGAAAGTCAGGCAAATCCCTGTTGCCGCCAGGCTTCATAGACGGCGATCGATACCGTATTCGACAGGTTCAAGCTGCGTGACGCCGCGACCATCGGAATGCGCAGTTTATTGTCACTATCCAGTGATTCCAGTATATCGGCGGGTAAACCCCGACTCTCCGGACCAAATAACAAGGCGTCGCCGGGCTTGAAAACCGCGTTGTCGTAGGTCTGGCATGCCTTGGTGGTAAACGCATATAAGTTATTGAATTGACATCTTTTATTGAATTCCTCGAAGTCGCTATAGCGGGTTGTGTCGGCCCATTCGCGATAGTCCAGACCGGCGCGGCGCAGCTGCTTGTCTTCGAGTTCGAAGCCTAAGGGTTCGATCAAATGTAACCGAAATCCGGTGTTGGCCGCCAAGCGCATGACATTGCCCGTGTTAGGCGGGATTTCGGGCTCGTACAGGACAATGTGCATCATATCGAAATTAATTTCGGCCGATAACTTGAAAAAGCCCAACTATGGGTTAATATTTTTAATAATGACAATAAGTTATAGCGATTTTCTTAGGATATATCTAGATAAAAATCGCTCACGATCGGAGGTCGATGTTACTCGCTACGAGCTGTGATGGCTTCGTGGCTGCTTGCAATCGCAGTAAGGCCGTAGTTGGCCTGCAACTTGCATAGAAATTGCATCGTACACTGAAAGGTTCGGAGTGAAAAACGTGGCTCTGTTTTCCGCAGCGCAAAAAGATTCTCAGATCGGGGTTGATTTTCTGCCCGGTGGCGTTGCCGTGGCCCAGGTGCAAACCGGCAAGAAAAGCCCCGGCCGCATACTGCGCAGCGAGTTTGTCGCGGCTGCGGGTCAGGATGCCCAGGTGGATGCGCTAAAAGCCTGGGTACAGGATAATAGTCTGCAAAAAACACCTTGTGTCTGCCTGATTGCGGCCGACGACTGTGATGTCTACCAGGTCGAGAAACCCGAGGTCGAAGCGGTTGAAATGATTCAGGCGGTCAGCTGGAAAATAAAGGATTTAATCAACTACGACGTCAGCCATGCCGTCGTCGACAGCTATCCGATGCCGGAATCGAGCAAGAACAAGCAGCAGCAGGTTGGCGTGGTCGCGGCGCGCGAAGCGGTTGTCAGGAAATATATCGACAGTATCAAGACCAGCGCGCTGACGCTTACCGCGCTGGATATACACGAATTGGTGCGGGTCAACCTGCCGGCGGTGCAAAACAGCAGCGAGCACGGCCTGGCGGCGTTGACACTGAACCGCACTAGCGGATTGCTAAGTGTTTATCACGACACCGATTTATACATCTCGCGCGAATTCATGATCGGGATCGATCAACTCGGGCTGGCCACCAGCGAAGATGAGAGCGTTTTCGATGCGTTGTTGCTCGAACTGCAACGTTCGCTGGATTATTTCGAAAGTTTCTACGGCATGGGCTCGGTCACTAATTTACGCATTTTCCCCCAGCTCAAGGCTACCGAAAAGATGGCGATGTACCTGCAAAACCTGAGCAATTTCGATATCGAATTTATCGGCTTCGCCGGTGACGACGATTTGCCCGGTCTCGAGCCGCAATGCTTTCATGCCTATTGCGCGGCCTTGCGCGGAGTTAGCCTATGATCGCGCAGCAGATTAATCTGTATCAAGACCGTTTCCGCGAAAAGCGACTGTGGATTTCAGCCACCCAGGTTGCGGCGGCGGTGCTGATTGCGATTGCCGCCATCTCGATCTGGAGCTTTCTACTGCAGCTGGATTTGCAACAGGCGCAGCAACGCAATCTCGTGATCGAGGCCGATCGCGATCGTATGACGGAAGAGCTGTCGGCCGCTAACGCCGAACTCGCCAGATTGCTCAAGGATAGCCGCATCGAGATCGAAATCGAAGATACCTCGCGTCAGATATCGGCGCGCAAAAAAGTTTTGAATTTTGTCGACGCCAACCGCTTTGGTTCCGGCGAAGGCTTTTCCGGCTACCTGGTAGCGCTGTCGAATCTGCAGGTCGACGATATCTGGCTCAACCAGATTCGACTGGCCGAAAACTTCGTTCAGATCGAAGGCAGCTCGCTCAACGCCGAGCAGGTACCGGGATATTTCGATCGCTTCAGCGAGGAAGAGATTTTTCGCGGCAACCGCTTCGACCTGTTCGAGTTGAGCCGCGACCGCGAAAGCGAGTGGAAGGTGGATTTCAAAATTGCTACCCGTGAGCTGCTCGATGGCTGAGCAGTGGCGACAATACGCGCAGCGCTTTAACGCGCAATCCCTGCGCGAACGCGCGTTGATCGCGGTTTCGCTGCTCGCGCTAATCGGCTTCCTGTGGTGGAACTACCACGCCGGGCCGACGCTGACGGCGCTCGAGATCCGGCAAGACGAAAACGAACGGATTAGCCGCGAGGTCGAAAACACGCGCGTCGCTATCGCAAGTATTCGGCAGCGGATCGCCACGGGAGTCCACCGCGAAAAACAGACCCAGTTGGCCCGGCTGATCGAGGAATTGGCAGCGGTCGAGGAACAGCTCAGGGTTACCACGATCGAGCTGGTCGACCCGGAAAAAATGTTCCAATTGATGAATCAGCTGGTTTACCGCGAATCAAAACTGACGCTGCTAAGCCTCAAGCGGCGTGAAGTCAAAGCGGCGATTCCGGCGCTGGATCCGGAACAGTCCGTCGAGGAAGCGGGAATTTTCCGGCATGTGCTCGAACTCGAATTTGCCGGCAAGTACCTCGACATTCTCAAGTACATGCAATCGATGGAAGCCCTGGACTGGAAATTGTTGTGGGACGAAATCGAAATCGTAAGCGATGAATATCCTAAGATCGTCGTCAAGGTGGTCATGTCGACCCTGTCGACGCGCAAGGAGTGGGTGGGAATCTAGATGCGCCAAATCCTAAGCGTTTATATTATGGTCGTGCTGTTGATGATCCTGGTGTTTCTTAGCGTGGGTCAGATTGCATCGGCCCAGGAATTGCGCGACCCGATGCAGCCGCCGGCCCTGGCTTTACGAAAATTCCGCGCGGCCAAATGGGCCGTCCAAGCCAAGCCCGCCAAACCACAGGCCACCAAACCGAAGGCCAAGCCTCTGCAACTCACGTCGATCCTGTTTTCCGCCGAACGTAAAGTCGCCATCATCGACAATCAGATGCTGGCGCTGGGCGATAGCATCAAAGGGGCCAAGTTGGTCCGCTTGACGCGCGAAAGCGCGCGTCTGGTGCGCCGGGGCAAAATTATCGATTTAAGCCTCGAAAGTGAACTAACAGCAATCCGGAAAAGGGCCGTCAAGAGTGATCTATGAATAGAAAAGGTTTAAGTTTGCTGTTCCTGGTGATAATGCTGGCCGCCTGTGCCTCGAAGCGGTCGATCGAAACCGCCAACCAGACCCGGCAAGAAATCGACGACACGCTCAATCAGGCGGCCGCGCTGGCAATCCCCGACGTGGCCGCGCCCTCGGATGAAATACTGGACGAACTGTTGCCCGCCAGCGGCATTAGCGTGCCGGGACTCAAGCAGGATCTGAAGCAGGAAAACGCCTTCGATATATCGGTATCGAACGCGCCTGCGCGGTTGTTCTTCATGAGCCTGGTCAAGGGCACTAATATCAATATGGTCGTGCATCCCAGCGTCGCCGGAGAAATTTCGCTCGACCTGAAAAATGTAACCGTGCTCGAAGTCATGCAGCTCGCACGTGAAGTTTACGGCTATGAATTCAAGGATAACGCCAGCGGCTATATCGTGCTGCCGGCCCGGATTCAATCGAAGATCTTTCCGGTCAACTATATCAATGTAAGCCGCAGCGGCGAGTCTCTGATGACGGTTAGCTCGGGGCAGATCGAAAACAGCGGGGGCAGCGGCGATGGCGACAGCAATGCGGCTTCTTCGAATACCTCGGCGCTCAAATCGAGCAGTATCAATACCCGCAGCCAGGCCGACTTCTGGACCGAGCTGCAGGCGACGCTAAGCGCGATCGTCGGCGGGGGCGATGGCCGTTCGGTGGTGGTGGACCGTCATTCGGGTCTGGTCATCGTGCGCGCGATGCCGGGCGAATTGCGCGATGTCGAGGCTTATCTCGATAATGCCCAGGATAATTTACAGCGCCAGGTGATCATCGAGGCCAAGGTAATCGAGGTCGATCTCAACGACAGTTTTCAATCGGGCATCGACTGGGCGGCGATCTCGTCGGACCGCAACCTGACGGTGGGTACCAGTGGGGTCATCAATAGTAGCACCGGGGGGCCGCGGTCAATGCGGCGGGCGATGTCGTCGTCACTTCCGCGCTGGACGTATCCAATACGGCCTTTGCCAATCTGTTCGCGGTCGGCAGTTCGGCGAGCACCTTTGGATCCTTGATAAATCTCTTGGGTACGCAAGGCAATGTACATGTCCTCTCCAGCCCCCGGGTTTCGACCGTCAACAATCAAAAGGCGGTAATCAAGGTAGGTTCGGACGAATTTTTCGTGACCGAGATATCGTCTGACACCACGACGACTGCCAGCGGCACCACTTCCAATCCGGAGTTGACGCTGACGCCGTTTTTCTCGGGGATAGCCCTCGATGTTACCCCGCAGATCAGCGAGGATGGGCAGGTTATTTTGCACATTCATCCGAGTATCAGCGAAATAACAGACCAATTGAAAGTGATTACCCTCGGTGGCGAAGCCTTCGAACTGCCGCTGGCGCTGAGTACGGTGCGCGAATCCGACTCCGTGGTGAAGGCGCGCAACGGCCAGGTGGTCGTAATCGGCGGCCTGATGAAGAATACCACCAGCGATGAAAGCGGCGGTGTGCCCGGGGTGCGTGACATCCCGTTTTTGGGTGAAGCTTTTAAGCAGAAAAGAAAGTTGAACCGGCGCAGCGAGTTGGTGATCTTACTGCGGCCCATCGTGGTCGAAAACAATAAGGTCTGGTCCAACTATATTCAGCAAAGTGCCGATCGCGTCAAGCGGCTGAACGCGAATCCCGTGGCAGGTGAATAATGTACGAGCAATATTATGGACTGTCGGAAAAGCCGTTCAGCCTGACACCTGACACCGAGTTTTTCTATCAATCTTTTACCCACCTGGAAGCGCTTAACGTGCTGTTGTTCGCGATCCGCGGCGGCGACGGTTTTATCAAGGTTACCGGGGAGGTGGGCACCGGTAAAACCCTGATATGCCGTAAACTGCTCGATGCGCTAGAGTCTGAATGCGAAACGGTATACATCCCCAATCCCTATATGAGCTGCAATGCGTTGCTCGATGCGGTCATGCTCGAAATGGGGATCGCCGACCGGCTCGAAAACGACAACTACCTGTCCTGCATCAACGACTATCTGATCGCCAACGCGCGGCGCGAGCGGCGCTCGGTAATAATCCTAGACGAGGCGCAATCCCTGCCGCAGGAAAGCCTGGAAGCGATTCGGCTACTCAGCAATCTCGAAACCGGTAAGCAGAAGCTGGTGCAAATCGTGCTGTTTGGGCAACCCGAACTCGATACCCTGCTGGCGCGGAGCAGTATCAGGCAATTGCAACAACGCATTATGCATGCTTATCACCTACAGCCCCTCAACCGTGATTCGGTCCGCTCCTATTTGCTGCATCGCGTCAAGTCCGCCGGATACCGGGGTCCGGAACTGTTCGACTCGGCCTCCATGCGTCGGATCTACAAGCTCAGCTAGGGAATTCCGCGGGTTATCAACGTCCTGTGCAACAAGGCGTTAATGCTTTCCTATGCCAGCGGTGAGTATTATGTCAAACGCAAGCATATCGAAGCCGCCGCCGCCGACAGCCAGTTGCAATGAGTGTCATCAATAACGTCTTAAAGGATCTTGAAACCCGGGAGAGCTGCTTCAGCCCGATCGAGATCGATTCGCTGGCGCCGCCGTCCGCGGCGCGCCGAGATGTGAAAAAGCCGGCGCTGGCGTTGTTTGTTATCGGCCTGCTGACGGCGGCCGGCTGGATTTATCTGCAACCCCAGCCGGTCGCCAATCTCGCAGCGCCGGCCACGCCAAAGCCTGCGGATACCGCAACCGCAATTTCGGCGGAACAGGCCGTCGCCGTCATTACCGCGCCGGTCGCCGCGCCGGCTACGCCGAAGCCAGCGGATACCGCGACCGCAATTTCGGTGGAACAGGCCGCGGCCGTCAATACCGCGCCGGTCGCAGCACCGGTCCCGACCGCGGAACCTGCAAACGCCGCCACCGAGCAGACGACCGGTAATCAGATCGTCGGCTTGCAAATCCGGGAGTCGGAACAGGGTATGCGCTTCGAGTTTGTGCTGCGCGCGCGCGCGGCGGCGTATTTGAAGCAGCGCAGCGAAAACAGCTTTGCTTATCACCTGGGCGAAATCGAGAGCCAGATTGTGGCGCCGGAGATTTCAGACAATCGCTGGATTACCGAACTTGCGATCACCCCGGCGGAGCAGGGCGTGGATATCCGCTTTGAAACCGCGGCCGATGTTCTGGTCGAAACCCGGCAAAGCCTGATCGATGGCGAGCCGGTTTGGGCGATAAATCTGAGGCAGGCGGAGCCGCCGCCCGCGATTGCCGTCGCCGCGGTCGCGCCAACTCTCCAGCCGGGCGCCACCACGCCAGCCGCTATCGAGCCAGCCGCCATCGAGCCAGCCGCCATCGAGCCAGCCGCCATCGAGCCAGCCGCCATCGAGCCAGTCGCCACCGCGCCGGCCGACATCGAGCCGGTCGTCAACGAGACACGGCCTGCGCCGGCCGCGGCTGAATCGAGTGCGCCGCTACAGTCGGCAGAGGCGGTCAGGCTGGAAATCAAGCCGACCAACCCGAATGCCCTTATCGCCAACCAGCTCGAATATGCGGTTGAGTTGATCAATTCGCGCCGTTATGCCGACGCCGAAAACCTACTACGGGGGTTGCTCGGGGGGGTCGAAGATTATAACGCGCGCCGCCATCTGCTCGCGCTTTATCAGGATCGGCAATACCATGAGCGCTGGCGCCGGCTGGCGCGGGAATCGGTTGCCAAATACGCGGCTGACGCCGCCTTCAGGACCGAGTACGGCCGCGCCTTGTTGCAGCACGCGCAATACCAGGAGGTGATTGGGATGTTCGCCACCTCAAGCCGGCTCAATTCCGATCAGCAGGCGCTGCTGGCAGTCAGTTACCAGCGCCTCGACCGACATCCCGATGCGATTCGGCATTACCGGCTGGCGCTCCAGCAGGACGTGGCCAATGCCAAAAATTGGATCGGGCTGGGTATATCGCAGGAGCATAGTTCGGAGTTGGCGGCGGCCCTGGATTCGTATCGGCGGGCCGACCGGCTGGGTAGTCTGAATCCGCGTTTGCAGGCATTTGTCGAGCGGCGCAGCGAGATCCTGGGGCGGGTGTTGAACTAGTGGCGTTTACCAAGAAAATCCGCCTCGGTGACCTGTTGGTCGAAAAAGGGCTGATTACCGAGGACCAGTTGCAGCACGCGCTCAGCGAACAAAAGAAGCTGGGCCGCAAGCTGGGCGGTACCCTGGTCGAACTCGGCATGATCGATGAAAACAGCCTGCTCAACCTGCTCGCCAGTCAGCTCAATATCCCGTTAATCGATATCAATAATTACGACTACAGCAACGATGTCGCCAAGACGTTGCCGGAGTCCGTCGCGCGGCGCTACCGCGCCCTGGTGCTCGAGGACCGCGGTCAGGACTATTTGGTGGCAATGGCCGATCCCACCGATATCTACGCGCTCGACGAAATCCAGGGCAAGCTCGACAAGCCGGTCAGCCAGGCCATCGTGCGCGAAAGCGCGCTGCTGGAAAACTTCGACCTGGTTTATCGGCGCACCGATGAAATCAGTGCGCTGGCGAGCGAGCTCGGCCAGGATCTGTCCGAAAACGCTACCGATCTGAACGAATTGCTGCAGACCGAGATGACCGACGCGCCGGTGGCCAAGTTGCTGCAGTCGATCTTCGAGGATGCGGTGCAGGTCGGTGCTTCCGATATTCATATCGAACCCGATCAGCACGTGATTCGAATTCGCCAGCGGGTCGACGGCGTGTTGTATGAACAGGTTATGCAGGAAACCCAGATCGCGCCGGCCGTCGTGGTGCGCCTGAAACTGATGTGCGGACTCAACATTTCCGAGAAACGCCTGCCGCAGGACGGGCGCTTTCACATCCTGGTCAATAACCGCGATATTGATGTGCGCCTGTCGACCATGCCGGTGCAATACGGCGAGTCGGTGGTCATGCGTTTGCTCGACCAGACCAAAGGCGCGCTCGACCTCGAGCAGCTCGGCATGCCGAGCGAGCTGTTGCACCGTTTCCGTAAAAACTTTCATCTGCCCAACGGCATGATCCTGGTAACCGGCCCGACCGGTAGCGGTAAGACGACTACCCTCTACGCGGCGCTGTCGGAGCTCAACGTGCAGGCCTCCAAGATCGTAACCGTGGAAGACCCGGTGGAATACCGGCTCGACCGTATCAGCCAGGTCCAGGTCAACCCGCGCATCGGGCTGACCTTTGCCAGCGTTTTACGCTCGGCCTTGCGCCAGGATCCGGATATCATCATGGTCGGTGAAATGCGCGATGCCGAAACCGTCGAAATCGGCGTCAGCGCGGCGATGACCGGGCACCTGGTGTTATCGACCCTGCACACCAACGATACCATTTCAACCGCCACCCGCTTAATGGATATGGGTGTCGAAGGCTATCTGCTCGCCAGCACGCTGCGCACGATCATCGCGCAGCGCCTGGTGCGCAAGGTTTGCAAGAGCTGCAGCGAAGACTATAGCCCGACCGCTTTCGAGGCCGGCTGGCTGCGCGACGACCTGTCGCTCGACCCCGGCCGCCAGCAATACAAAAAAGGCCGCGGCTGCAAGCAATGCGGCGATACCGGCTACCAGGGGCGCATGGGCGTTTACGAATTGCTCGACTTGAATGCCGAACTGGCGGAAAAGCTGCGCCATGACGACTCCCAGGGCTTTGTCGAGGCCGCCGCCCGCGCGCCAGGTTACCAGCCGCTGGTGATGGTCGCGCACGAACACGCCGCCAACGGCTTGACCTCGATTGAGGAAATGCTGCGCCTCGCCGGCGAAGTGCCCGACGACGTGCTCGACCATCCGCCGCTGCTGGAGATTGACGACTGATGCCGCAGTTCGAATTCCAGGGCAGGAGCGGCAACGGCCAGCTGGTCGACGGCGAGATCGAAGGCGCCAGCACCAACGCGGTCGCCGGCCTGTTGATGGATCGCGGGGTAACGCCGATATCGATCGTCGAAAAAAAGGAACAGATCGACGTGCTCGAATTCATCTGGGATCGTTTCGACCTGCACAAAATAAGCATCGAGGAATTGCTGATGTTTACGCGCCAGATGGGCGCCCTGATCAGGGCCGGCATTCCGATCACGCGCGCTATAACGGGCATACTCGAATCGGTCGAGAATCCGCTGCTGATCAAGTCGCTGCGCGATATCCTGGAACAACTCGAGTCCGGGCGCAGCCTGTCGGTCTCCTGCGCGCGTCATCCCAAGGTTTTTTCCAATTTGTACATCAGTATGATCCAGGTCGGCGAAAACACCGGGCGGCTCGAGGAAACCTTCGCACAGATGGGTGAGTATATCGATCGCAATCGGCGCATCACGCAAAACATCAAGACAGCGTTGCGTTATCCGACTATCGTGATTATTGCCATCACAATCGCGCTGGTGATTCTAAACGGTTTCGTGATTCCGAAGTTCGCCGATTTTTTCAAAGCCAACGCGCTCGAGCTACCCTGGCAAACGGTGCTGCTACTCAATATGTCACAATTTTTCATCGAGTACTGGTTGCATATGCTGGTCGTCCTTATCGCGCTATTCGTCGGATTCAAACACTATACCAGGACCTTCGACGGCCGCCTGAAATGGCACCAATTCATCATCAACGCGCCCGTCGTCGGTGACATCCTGCAACGTTCGTTCATGGCGCGCTTCGCACGTTCGTTCGCGATGGCCTACAGCGCCGGGGTGCCGATCGTGCAAGCCATGGGCGTTATTGCACGCTCCATCGGAAACGATTTTATCGGTAATAGTGTCAACGGCATGCGCGAGGGTATCGAACGCGGGGAGGCACTGACGCTGACCGCACAGCGCACCGGCATGTTTACCCCGGTGGTGATGCAAATGTTCGCGGTCGGCGAGGAAGCCGGTAATCTCGACGAAATGATGACTTTCGTCGCCGATTTCTACGAGGAAGAAGTCAATTACGACATCAAGAATCTGTCCGACCGCATCGAGCCACTGATTTACGTCGGCATGGGAGGAGTGGTGCTGGTGCTGGCGCTGGGTATTTTCGTACCGATGTGGGATATCGCGCAACTCGCCGGACGATGAAAACCATCGGCTCCCATCCGGGGGCGAGTCTGTTCCGCCTCAGCCTGATGATCATCATCGTCGCGATCCTGGTGGTTATCTTTTTTCGCTACGTCGACGATGCACAACTCGAAATCGAACGCCAGTCGGTTCTGCAAACCAAGCGCATCATCGATTCCACCTTGGCGGTCGTGTTTGCCAGATATGCCGTCAACGGACGTCTCGACGATTTGAACCAACTCCGTGGCGGTAACCCGTTCGCTTTTCTTGAGGACTATCAGCTTTTGCCCGCATCTTACGTGGGCGAACTCGACGGCGACTTAACCAACGATCAGGCACCGGGCTGGTACTATCTGAGAAATCGCGAACTGGTTGTTTACAAATCACGCTTCAGGGATGTCGATCGTTATTTCTCGATTATACTGAACTTCCGTGACATCGATCAAAACGGGAAATTCGAGTCCGGGCACGATCAGTTCACCAGTCTGCAATTCGTGCGCCAGGAACGACGCTGAGTAGAATCCGCGGCAGTTTTCAAATGGCCGAAAAGCAGCCACGATAATCAATCGTGACTGCTTTCCGGCCAAGGCAGTTGAGAACAAATCTCAACCCCTCGGGTTTTAATTCATCTGTTACGGAGTACAGAGAATGGTGGCGGTACCGTCTGCAACGCCGGCCACGGCAGGATTTTCGGCGATAGTGCAGGTGAAAGTTGAGCCCGGGCCATTGGTGGTGCAGGCCCCGGTACCGGTTACCGTGTAATCGGTTGTCGGGAGCGCCACTGTCAGTAGCGAGGTGGCAGTCCCGTCGACCAGGCTGGTGCAGGCGATGCCATTGGCGGTGAGCGCAATCGCGCTGGTGGGATCCAGCACCCGGGCGGCATAGTTAATGCTGGAAGCGGAGGATAACTCGCTCGCGACGCCGGTATTGGCGGCTGCCTGCGCGTCTCCGGATAAATCCTGAAACCGGCCGAGCGCGGTTACACCGAGAATGCCGAGTAGAACGATGACGACCACCAATTCTACCAGCGTGAAACCTTTTTGTGTCTGAAACATGTTCTACACTCCTAACGGTGAGTAATAAATTCGAATCATTTTTCGAATATAGACTATGTTGATGTTATATAGTTGATTTTCGATATAAGTAAATGATTTATCGATAATAATTTGTGAAGTTTGTGCTTTTTGAGAGCGATTTTTTGACCCAATTCACATGATTGTAGTAAATAGTCGTCACAATTCAGGATTTTCTTTGGTCGAGCTGATCACCGTGATCGTTTTGCTCGGAATCCTCGGTGTCGTGGCGCTCGGACGCTTCAGCGGCGGCGACGTATTCGCCGCGCGCGGCTTCTTCGACGATACCGTGAATGCGGTGCGGTTCGCGCAAAAACTCGCCATCAGCAGCGGCTGCGATGTGCGTGTCGTCACCACCGCGGGCAGTTACCAGCTGTTTCAAAGTTCGACCTGTAGCGCCGACGATTTCACCGGCGCGGTGGCTAACCCGGCCAATCGCGCCAACAATTATCAGAATGTAAACATCCCGTCGGGGTATACGCTGACCGCCGGCAGCATCACCTTCAACGCCCGCGGCGAGCGCGAGGGTGCGACCTCGGACTTCAGCCTCAGCGGCGGGTCCGGCAGCTATAACTTTCGCGTGCACGCCAGTACCGGCCTGGTCGAGGTGTTATAGATCATGCGCCGCCAATCCGCTTTCACGCTGATCGAAATCATCGTCACCATTGTCGTCATCAGCATTGCCGCGACCGCGTTGATCGGCGTTTTTGCCAACACGGTGCGCGGCAGCGCTGACCCGGTGATCCAGCAGCAGGCGACCACGATCGCCGAAGCCTATCTCGAAGAAATCATGCTGCGCGCCTTCAACGATCCGCAGGACCCGGAATTGGGCCTGGGTTGGGTTGAGGCCGGTGAGCCGGGACGAGCTGAATTTGACGATGTCCAGGATTACAGCACCCTCGCGGCCGGCGCGGCGGCCGACCAGTTCGGCAACCCGGTGGCCGCGCTGGCGGCTTATACGGTAACCGTAACCATTACCAATGCCGCTCTCGGCGGATTGCCGGCGGCGGATTCGCTGCGGGTCGACGTCGAAGTCGCTCATCCGGCTATCGGTAATATCCTGTTGAGCGGTTTCCGCATCCGCTACCCATGAGTCCGCGATTGTCACAAGACGGATTCTCGCTGGTCGAGCTGATCGTGGTGGTGGTGTTGCTGGGCGTGCTGGCGAGCGGCGCGGGGCTGTTAATCACCAATCCGATCGAGGCTTACCAGGATCAGCTGCGTCGCCAGCAACTGGTCGACCAGGGCGAGATGGCGTTGCGCCAGATTGCGCGCGACGTGCGCCGCGCGCTGCCCAACAGCATTCGTATCACCGCCGTCGGCGCGGGCGCCGCGCTCGAAATGGTAAATACCGTCGACGGCGCGCGCTATCGCGACGAATTCGGCGGCATCTATACCGCCGATCAGGATTTCTTACTCGATTTTGCGAGCCCCGATGCGGTCTTCAATCTGCTCGGCTCGTTGAGTAATCCGGCGGCCTTCGATGCCAACAACCGGCTCGTGATCTACAACACTTCGGTCAATGTCTATGCCGAGGCGGTGGATGTCGACAACCAGGGCATTATCACCAATAACGCCATCACGCTGGGGTTTGCCGCCCTTAATCCGGGAATTAATCAGGAACACCAGATCACCCTGAGCGCACCCTTCCAATTTACCCAGCAATCGCCGGGGCAGCGCGCTTTTTTCGTCGATAGTTCAACCAGTTATGTCTGCGACCCGGCGGGCCGCCAAATTCTGCGTTACGCGGGTTACGGTTTCCGCGCGGCGCAGCCGACGACGCCCGCCGATTTCGGGGTCGCCGCCGGCAAGGTGATTTCCGAGCTCAGTAGCTGCAGTTTCTCCTATAGTGCCGGCAGCGCGCAGCGCGGCGGTATTCTGACCATCGAAATCGCCATCAGCGATAGCGGCGAAGCGGTAAACCTGCTGCACCAGATTCACGTGGTGAACGTGCCATGACACGGACGCAGACCGGATTCACCCTGATCACGGCCATATTCCTGCTGGTGGTCGTTGCCGCCCTGGTGGTCTATATCACCAATTTCCGCGTGGTGCAGCAGACTACGCTGCTGTACGGAGTGCAGGGCGCGCGTGCGAATCAGGCGGCGCGCAGCGGCATCGAATGGGGCATTCACCAATCGATCGTCAACGACAGTTGTGTCGCTTCCAGCAATATTACCCATGCCGCGTTTACCGGCTTCGACATCGAGGTCGAATGCAGCCGCAGCACGCATTTCGAAGGCGCTCCGCCGCCCATCCATACCTTCAACCTGAAATCGGTCGCCAGCAGCGATACTTACGGCAGCCTCGATTACGTTCAGCGCCAGATTCGGGCGACCGTTTCGATCGATCCGCCGTGAGCGCGATCCAGGCGGGAATCGGTAGCATCAGAAATGATCTTGGATCGTTTAACTAAAGACGCCGGAGCGAAGTCTATAAACTCGATCGAAGCCAGCGTAGAGCTAGGTTTTTTCTTTATAATTCAAATAGTTCTAAATCAAAATTAAAGCACCGTTTGAGTTGTTGAGATTTAGACACTATACTCCGGAGATTAACTTTTGGGTTACTTGGAATGCCGCTAAACAGTGAAAAGAAACCGACACTGTTGCTGGTCGACGACGATGCTATTATCACCGACAGCCTCGAATATGTGCTCAGCGAAGAATACGATGTCGAACGCGCCTCGGACCGGAGCTCCAGTTTCGCGCTAATCGATAATATGGTCGACTCGCCGACGCTGGCGCTGGTCGACCTCGGGCTACCGCCGAATACGCATCGACCCGACGAGGGGCTCGCGGTTATCCGCAAAATTTCGCAAAAACATCCCTCCACCCGGGTGCTGGTATTGTCGGGCCAAGACAACAAGAAACACCTGTTTCAGGCCAAGGAAGATGGCGCGGTCGATTTTATTTCCAAACCCTGCGATATCGCTGAAATCAAGCTGCGGCTGAAAAAGCAGATCATCGCCGGCGGCGGCAGCGCCGGAGGCAACGGCGACATCGAAGGTCTGGTCGGGTCCAGCGAAGAAATCGAATTGCTGCGCATGCAGATTCGCCAGATTGCAGATTCGCCTTACCCGGTGCTGATCGAGGGTGAATCGGGCAGCGGCAAGGAAGTCACCGCGCGCAACCTGCACCGTTGCAGTTCACGCAAGCTCGAACCCTTCCTGACGCTTAACTGCGCCGCCTTCAACGGCGAGCTGCTCGAATCGCAATTATTCGGCCACGTCAAAGGGGCTTTTACCGGCGCCACCGACACCAAGAAAGGTTTTTTCGAAGATGCCGGCGGCGGTAGCTTGCTGCTCGACGAGATTGCCGACTTGCCGCTGGATCTGCAGGCAAAGCTGCTGCGCGTGCTGGAAAACGGCGAGTATTACCGGCTTGGTGAAACCCGGCCGCGGCATGCCTCGGCGCGCGTGCTGGCGGCCACCAACAAGGATATTTTCGAGGCCATCAAGAGCGGCCGGTTCCGCGAGGATTTGTATCATCGCCTGAGCGTGCTGGCGGTGCGCGTGCCGGCGTTGCGGGAGCGGGTCGGCGATGCCCGGGAATTGTTGCTTTATTTCATGCAACAGGTGGCCGAGCAACTGGCTGGTTTCAGGCTCGATGAGGCGGCGTTAAAGCTCTGGAATGCATATTCTTTCCCGGGTAATGTGCGCGAATTGCGCAACATAATAATTAGACTTTCAGCGAAGTATCCCGGGCAGACCATCAAGCCCGAGGTGCTGCAGCGAGAAATGTCGGGATTACAACCAAACAACGGCGCGGCCGGTAGCGACGATTGGCTTGGGTCGGCCATGCTGGATGCCGATTTCGAACTCGACAGGATGTTAAAAACGGTCGAGAAAAAGGCTATAAATCTGGCGCTGCGCGAACACGACGGCAACGTCAACAAAGCGGCTGCAATGCTCGGCATCAACCGCACGACCCTGTATGGGCGCATGGACCGTATCGAGGACAGGGATTAAGTCATGTACGAAGATTATTTCGGCCTCGAGCGCCCGCCCTTTAAAATTACCCCCGACACCAGCCTGTTTTACGAGGGCGGCAAGCGCGGCGATATTTTGGAGGCGCTGGTTTACTCGATCCATCGCGGCGAAGGCATCATCAAGGTGGTCGGCGAAGTCGGCAGCGGCAAAACAATGCTGTGCCGTATGCTGCAACTGAAACTGCCGGCTACGATCGAAATCGTTTATATCGCCAATCCGAGCGTGTCGCCGGAAGACATTCTGTTTGTCATCGCGCATGAACTGTCATTGCCGGTAGCCAAGGATGCTTCCAAGCATGAAGTCATGCAACTGTTGCAGGATTACCTGTTGCAGCGGCATATGGAAAACAAGCAAGCGGTTTTATTCATCGAGGAAGCGCAAAGCATGCCGCTCGCAACCCTTGAGGAAATTCGCTTGCTATCTAACCTGGAAACCGACCAGAACAAGTTGCTGCAAATCATCCTCTTCGGGCAGCCGGAGCTGGACCAGAATCTGTCGCAACAGTCGATCCGGTAATTGCGCGAGCGCATTACCCATAATTTCAATCTCGCGCCTTTAACCCGGAATGAAATTCATAATTACCTGAATTTCCGCATGCGCGAAGTGGGTTATACCGGGCCGGAATTGATTAACCGGACGATAGCGAAAAAGGTGGAGCAACATTCCGCCGGGTTGCTGCGGCGCATCAACATCATTGCCGATAAAATTCTGTTATCCGCTTTTTCCGAAGGCACTCATAACCTGAGTCCGAAGCATGTAACCGCCGCGGTCAACGACAGCGCTTTCGATCGGGAATCGTCGACTAAATCGAGGAAGTTCTGGTGGCTAGGTCTGATAGCGGTAGTGCTCGCGGCGCTCGCGCTTGGCGTTTATCAGACGCGTTCGCAGTGGATCTCCGTGCAGAGCGCTAATACCGCGGTAAATCAGCAAAATGTCGTGCCGAATGACAAGCCGGTCACGGATATTGAACCGCAGGTTCGGGAAACGGCTCAATCAGTGATGGAAAAAGTGCAGCATAATACTGCGGCACTGCCGGATTTGGGTAAGCCCGCGCCAACAACGCTGAACGGGTTTGAAAAGCCGGTCGCGGCGGACGACCAGCACACTCAAACCGCGAGTAAGGCCTTGCAATCCGCGATCGAAGTTAAACCGCCGCCCGTTGAGTTGCGCCAGCCGGTCGAAGCGGTGGCGCAGCAAGCCGGAGCCGCCGTACGACCGGCAGACGCGCCGGCGCGGGCCGAGCAAAAGGCCTTGGATCAAACCGCTTCGATTGCGGTGCTCGCGTCCGAATCCGCTACCGACCTCGGCTTAAACACCGATTACAATCAATGGCTAAATACGAAGCTGGACCAGAGCCTGATCTGGCTCAGCAACGCGGACCGCGACAAGGTATCGATCCAGGTAATGATGCGTAGTAAGTCCGCAGCGCGCGAATTGGTCTATTATCTACGTAATGATTGGCCGTTAGATTTATCCAAAACGTATTTATATGAAGAAAATACCGAGGAAAGAAGTGTCTATCGGGTTTTCTATAGCGAATTTGAAACCTTGTCTCAGGGCCGCGACCAGCTCGAGCAATTTCCCGAATCGGTGAAAGTCAATTCGCCGTATCTGCATTCGGTTAACCTCATGCAGAAGGCTTTGCTATAGCAATCTGGATTTTAACTGGAATCACACAATGAAAAGAATTGCACTGTTACTCGGTTTGCTCAGCCTGACGGCCTGTCAGGCGCCGGGGTCGAAAAACCAACGCATGTCGGTAACGGAGGGGCATCTCGATACCACTATGACAGCGGCTGAGTCGACCCAGGCCGATATTCCGCCGGTGGTGGAGCAAGTCCCGATTGTTGCCGTGCCCGAGCCTGCCGAACCGCTGCAAACCTTTACCGTCGTGGCGACCGACCTGGCCGCCAGCGAGCTGCTGTTTGCGCTGGCGCGTGACGCACGCCTCAATCTCGACATCGACCCGGCGATCGATGGCCGGGTCAGCATTAACGCCATCGATCAAACACTGCCGCAAATTCTGCAGCGCATAGCGCGTCAGGTGGCATTGCGTTATTACCTGGATGGCCCGAATCTGGTGATCGAACAGGACAAGCCGTTTACCCGGGTCTACCGCATCGATTATTTGAATATGTCCCGTGAAACCAAGTCGTCGATCGACGTCGCCACGCAAATCGCCTCTACCGGCACGGTCGATAGCGGCAGCGGAGGCAGCAGCGGCGGCAGCAATTCCTCAGCCACGGTACTAAGCGAAGCCAGTAATCAATTCTGGGCTACGCTCGAGCAAAACGTCGAGGCAATGGCGTCGCCGGGCGATGTCGGCGGCAGCGTCATTACCAACCGCGAATCCGGCACCATCTCGGTGCGCACCACCGCCGCAGCGCATGACGAAATTCAGGGATTCCTCGATTCGGTGATGGGCAGCGCGCGGCGCCAGGTGCTGATCGAGGCGACGGTGGTCGAGGTTACCTTGAATGACGACTTCCAGGCGGGGGTCGACTGGTCGCGCATCGCGGTCGGGGACGGCTGGAGCGTGAGTCAGAACGTACTCGCTACCACCATCGGAGCGACCACCAGTCCGGTGGTATCGGCGCTCTATGCCAACAGTAATAACGATCGGACTATTTCGGGGGCGATCAAGGCGCTCGATGCCTTCGGTGACGTATCGGTCATGTCGAGCCCGAAAATTATGGCGCTGAACAACCAGACCTCGATTCTTAAAGTCGTCGACAACATCGTTTATTTTACCCAGGATATCGATCGCGAACCGGCGACCGACAATAGCCCCGCGGTAGTTACGGTCGAGAATACGGTCAATACGGTCCCGGTCGGATTCGTTATGAATGTAACGCCTTATATATCCGAAAGCGACGAAATCATCCTCAACATCCGGCCGACCATTTCACGCGTGCTGCGCTTTGTCAGCCCGCCCGATCTGATTATTCCGGGTACTTCAACGCCGCTCGCGCAAAGCGCGGTGCCCGAAATTCAGGTGCGGGAAATGGAGTCGGTACTGCGGGTGGCCAGCGGCAATACGGCAGTGATCGGCGGTTTAATGCAGATTCTGTTGAAAAACTCGGTTATTAAATGGCCGATTTCCGCGCACCAAATCACGGCGATGATTGGATCACTTCGGTAATCCACATTTTTCGTGGATTTTGTTCTGGTTTAGTTGCTTTTGATCGGA
>Ga0209260_10000238_pt1 | contig 34386 bp, 21 predicted proteins | sample WorMetTypGCAVOLI_FD_187421 | JGI IMG/M metagenome (GOLD analysis project Ga0209260, IMG submission 187421) | Marine gutless worms symbiont microbial communities from Max Planck institute for Marine Microbiology, Germany - Olavius algarvensis... ...
CGTGGGTTTTGGACAGCATCCACTTTAAAAGGCATAACCTGATTTCGAAATCACCAATTTCGCGTTTATAACTGCCTGTTATTATTAAAGGCAGTATTTGATTTTCAATTTATTTTGGACAGCAATGTCTTGAAATATATTTTTATTTGATTCTACGTTGAGAATGTTGCCGAAAATTAGATTATCAGGGATCTCACCCATGGCCATAACTTTAGGGGGAATTATACAACCATCCGAGTTAACGATACATTCTCTTAAACCTGTAAGAGATGATGGATAGAAGTTAACATAAATCTCGTTATCACCCGTCTTAAAAGTGTATTCAAGATGCTCACCTGAAAATAAGAAATTATTAAAGATATCTGGTTGTAAAAGCTGGATTGCTTGCGCATAATTCGCTTCATATATATCTATAGCAACATATGCATCTATCAAATTATTTCCTTCCTTAATTGAGGTATTAATAAATGATGTAAAGTCTTCCGCGCTTAACATCAAATTAGGATCCGGACGATATCCTTTGACAATTGTAAGGGGGGAAATAAAAAAATTTGTGAAACCATCTTTATTTAACAACTTTATCATATCGAGTACAGATTGCTTGTTTAGATTTGTCAAGCAGGTCAGAATATTTATCTTTTCTGATACCCTAAGGGCTCTCAGTAAATGTAGATTTTCTATAGTTTTTCGAAATGATCCTTCATTCATCCTTTGAAAATCATGTTCCTTTTCCAGCCCGTCTAATGAAATATCCACCCAATCTGGTCTCAGGCGAATCAAATCTTCTATAAGCGGTTCTAACTCATTGGCATCTGCTATAATGCCTAAACGAATATCAGGAAACTTTTTTTTAAACCCATTTAATATTTGAAAATGTTTTTTCAACGTGTGTCTACCGCTATATACAAATCTTCTTAACCCGGCCGTTTTATAAAGATAATTAAGTGAATTGGCCCATTCGTCTTCACTTAATGATTTCGAATAGTGATGATAATCAGGGGGATAAATACAGTGCTGGCACTTATTTGGGCAATAACTTTCCATGACCAATTCAGTTACACTCGGCCCATGTAATTTATAAATATTACTTAAACCTATGGCGAGATCTTCATCTCTTAAGTCAGAATTAATAAGCTTGTGCCATAATTCTATCGGTGCTGTTGTATTTTGGTTTTTTAACGAAACTATTTTCATTATTTTTTCAATAAACCTTATATTTTTGGTTTAATTTACTCTCATAAAGCCAACAGGCAACTCTAGTACCATTACTATTAATTTTTATTAAATCGGGTTCCTTGACACATCTGTCAAATACCATTGGGCAGCGTGTCCTAAATCTGCAGCCAGTAGGGATATCAATTGAACTCGGCATATCTCCCTTCAACGATGAAAATTGTCCCTTTTTACTTGGAATTGGAACTGGTACCGATTTTAAAAGTGCTTGTGTGTAAGGGTGCTTTGGTTCTGAATAGAGGTTCTCTGTGTCGGATTCTTCCACTATTCTGCCCAAATACATGACTGATATTCGATCACACATATTTGCCACCACCCCCATATCATGCGAAATCAATAGCATCGACATCTGAAATCGTTCGCGAAGCTCTAAAAGCAGTTCAAGAATTTGTGCCTGGATTGTAACATCTAAAGCAGCTGTCGGTTCGTCTGCTATCAGCAATTTTGGTTTGCAAGCTATTGTCATTGCAATCATTGCTCTCTGGCACATACCGCCACTTAATTGATGTGGATAGTCATTTATCCTGCTTTTGGGGTCGGGTATCTTCACGACTTTTAGAAGTTTGAAGGCTTCTTTATATGCTTCATTCTTAGATAAATGTCGGTGAAGTTTCATTACAGAAATAAGCTGATCTCCGATCGAATACAAAGGATTTAATGAAGCCTGTGGATTCTGAAAAATCATGGCAATTTCTCTACCTCTAATCAATCTCATTTCTCTCTTTGTGAGAGCTAATAGGTTATTGCCATTCCAAATTATCTCTCCATTTGAGATGAAACCTGGAGGTTGTATCAGGTTTAATATAGAAAGCGATGTAACAGTTTTTCCGCATCCTGACTCCCCAACTAGACCATGGATTTCACCAGTTTCAATATCTAGATTAATGCCATCGACTGCGCGAAGCGAAGTTCCGTCCTTAAGTTTAAATTCAGTCTTTAAATCACGAATCGAAAGCAGTTGCTGTCCTTTTTCGATTGGTCTATCCTCCCGTCCCTCCATCTCTCCGATTCTATGGTAGGTGCAAATCCTATACCACAGTGCAACCATCATACCATCTATTCGGCAAATAAAATATATATTAATAACAGAAGGTTAAAGAGACTTATCAGCATCTAAGATTTATTATCTGACGAAAATGTTATTATTGCGTAACTTTTTTTGTTAGGATTTAATCACAAAATACAGCTAATATCGAAAAATGATGATATGTCGGAATGTTATAATCATGCAATACCGTATTTGTCGCGTATGTGTTCCCAAGATTAATCAACATATCGTTCATTTGCCTGTCAAAAAAAATTGAATTTTACTCAAAACCTACCATTAAAAAAATTCATTGAAATGAAGTGACCCCATCCGATTGCACAAATAATTAATGAGTGTTAAGACTGCGTCGTCGCCTCCCCGAAGGGGAGGAGAAGAAAGGACCCTGTCATGAGACGCAGACGGTTTACTCAGGATTTCAAAAGATCGTTGGTTGAGCAACTTCTCAGCGAAACAGCCGGCCCCGCTGAACTGTGCCGGCGCTACAACATTTCTTCCGGCCAACTCTATACCTGGAAAAGGCAGTATGCCAACGGCAAGCTGGATCCGGAACCCTCCCGGGAAGCCGAACTCGAAGCTCGGGTCCGGGAGCTTGAACGACTGTTGGGTAAGGTGACCCTGGAAAATGAATTTTTAAAAAAAGCCGTACGCAACAGCCTCAAACAAACTCAGAAAAAAGAAAGTTCATTGCCCAAAACCGCCCCCTCATCGAAAACATTGAAAGGGGGTGTGAACTGATGAATATTCCCAGACGAAGCTACTACTACAAGCCGAAGGAAAAACCTTCTGACAAGGTGCTCATTGAGCGTATAGAGCAAATTTGCCTGGACTTCCCCAGGTACGGATACCGCCGGGTGACCGAACAAATCAAGCGCGAAGGCTGGCTGGTCAATCACAAGAAAGTCCACCGCATCATGCGCGAGAAGGGCTGGCTTTGCCGGCCACAAAAGAAAAAATGGATCAGCACCACAGATAGCAACCACAAGCTTCCGGTGTTTCCGAATCTGATTAAAGATTTAACTTTAGACGGAATCAACCAACTGTGGGTGGCCGATATAACTTACATCCATATCCTGGTCTGCTTTATTTACCTGGCGGTGATTTTGGATGTCTATTCTCGTAAAGCGATCGGTTATGCGATCTCGCGCAACATCGATACACAGTTGACATTAGCCGCTTTACGCATGGCCATCGTCAACCGGAATCCACCAGGCGGATGTATTCACCATTCGGATCGCGGCGTTCAGTACGCTTCGGCTGAGTATGTAAAAGAGCTTAAATTATTTGGGTTTCAAATCAGTATGAGCCGCAAGGGAAACCCCTATGATAATGCCTTTGCTGAAAGTTTTATGAAAACTTTAAAATCCGAAGAAGTCCATCTTTGGGAATACCGTACAATGGAGGATGTTCAAAAACGGATTCCATATTTCATTGAAGATGTGTATAATCACAAGCGGCTGCATTCCGCAATTGGATATCGTCCTCCATGTGAATTTGAAATGATGCTGGAGGAATCACAAACCAATCCCAGTCAAAACACTCTGATCACACTGGCGTGATCTGTGCCGTTTTAGGGGTTCAGTCCAAAATTCTTAAAAATAGAGCTATTTCAGCTCAGCATTATATTTACTGAAACCGTTTCGGAACTCAGTAAATACCACTTAAGTCATAAATACGGATGAGATAACAAGCTCAATATTTAAACTGAATGCCTTTATTTCACGATATTATCAATTTTTCCAAAAGAATCAATATTTTAATTGGTCTAAATGCCGACGTCATTAATTCCTTCATTCTTTTTGGATTCAGCATGTGCTACCTCAACTCTGTATAGGTTTACGTTCTGGTTTCTCTTGTTTTTAGTTTTTCCAGTGTATGTGATCCTTATTTTATTGCCGACTTTTGCGTATTGCATCCTGTCTTCAAGAACTGCGGTACCCCAAACAAAGAACATACCGTTTTCATTTTCGATATAATACCTGGCACTCATTCCCGTCTGTTCGTCTTTAGGCTCCTTATTAAGGAGAACACCCATTATTTTGTCGCCTTCTTGCTCCGGTTTCCAAACACTTGGTTCTATGGTTTTCCATTCATCCATTTTTTTGCACCTCACAATGAGGGAAAATTTCCCCTCTTTATAAAACGAAAAATCATCAAACATAAAAACTTTGTGGTTTTCGTTTCCGTGTTCTGTCATTTTGCAATCAGGTTAGCCCGGATGGTCAGTGGCTCATTTTCAATTCTTGTTTGACACATCCAAGATATTTTTCTGGCAATTGTCCGGAATAGAATGATCCTGACATTTTCGTTCTGATTCAGCTGCTTCAATCCAGCTATCGAATCTCAGTTTGTCGTTCTTTAAGCTTTCTATCTGATTTTCCATTTGAACACCTCCGGAGGCAATTTCCTCCGTAGGAAAAGGGAAATTGCTCCAGACAACTAACCTTTACCGGGAATGGGCGTAAAATTTCTCTATCTTTTATCAGAATCGTTCATGTTTTTGCCTGTGGGATCAACAATTTCAGAAAAAGTCATGCTGAATCCGCCGGCTCTCGACCACTTTTACGGGGCTCAAAGGAGCGCTCTATTATAAATTTCTGCATCTTTCCGATGAAATCCAGACGATAGGCTATTTCCAGTGAATGTAAATTTCCGATGGAAACATGGATATTCAGTAAATCCGTTCCGTTATTTATATTTATATATTTCTATATAGAAAATAATTTATTATAATATTAGGAACATCCAGAGTCGTTGCATTTAAATTTCCATCGGAAAATCACACACACACCGAATATTCCGAAAATTTTATATAGGTGCCTTTCTTTATTCAACATGACTTGGTGAATTTCCTCAGGAAAGTGAAAATCGAAAACAGAATAGAGCAACAGATACGAACCATGCTTCAAAATACAATCGTTTTGAACAAGAAATATCTCGACGATGAGCAGTTGGACAGGAAAGAGCAGTTTGAGGTCCTGAAAGAAATCTTCGATGTGAATGTGAGATCCAAAGAAATCAGTGAATTGAGCAGCCACTTCGCCCCGATGTTCAAAGACGGCCATCCCGTTCATCTGTCTTTGCTTGGTAAAACCGGCACCGGGAAGACCGTTACAATCCTATATTTCTTGAATATGTTAAAAGCACTGTGTGCCAAAAACAAGATCCAGGTAAAATATATCCACCTGGACCTGTCTATACCGAAGCCCTGCTTTCGTGCGTTAAATGACCTGGCCTGTCTTCTCAACGCGACAAAAAGGTACAAACGTGGGATATCTCTTGACGAGTTGATGTCAAGGATCGAGGACAAACTTAAGCCATTTACCGGGTATTTCATTCTATTCGTCGATGAAATCGATCATGTCAGAAGAGATCCCGACAGTTTCTTAAAGTTTCTGATCAGGAGGCTTCCTCAATCGGTCCGCTTGAAGCTTGTTGTGATATTTACGTCAAACAAGCTCAACTGGCAGGAAAATATAGATCCCCGGATCAAATCTTTTCTCAAACTCAATGAAATTTTGTTCGATCCGTATAATGCGCTGGACCTTGAAAAAATCCTGTCGATAAGGATCGGCAAAGCGCTCGACAAAAAGATGATTGAAAGGGGCGTTGTAAAAAAAATATCGGCCATCTCAAGCCGAACCCACGGCGATGCCCGGAAAGCCGTGGAATTGCTTTCGAAATCGGCTCATATTGCAGAAAGGCGGGGAACGGGCATTACACTGGATTTGGTTGATAAAGCTTTGCAGGAAATTGAGCAGGATAAATATGTTGCCATGATCAAATCAGCGCCCGGTCAATTGCAGGCTGTGTTGTACTCTGTTCTGTCATTTTCGGGAACTAAACCGGTAAATACCAGCGATTCCTATGATGTCTATTGTTCATTCTGTGCCCAGGCAAAAACACGCGCCCTTACGCAAAGGGCCTTTTCCGATATGATATCGGAACTCGATATATACGGCTTTATCAAAACCAGAATCGTCTCTCAGGGCAGATACGGCAGGAAAAAGGAAATTACTACAAGCCTTCCCAAAGAGGTATCAGACAGACTGAAAGAAATCATTCTACTTGAGTTCGACCTGGAAATTCTTAACAATCCTGAATTGAAATAAACGGAATTTGATGTAGCAATTCTAAGATGACAAAAAATGGTTTCGGTCCGAAATCCTTCCACCTACTCAATCGTTGGTCAATATCAGATTCAGAACTTTTTCAACATCGCACACCACCCTCAGACAGGCTTGAACCGGAGAAAGCTTCACTTTTCTAGCGTAATGGTCAATATATTTGTAATTGCTGCCGAGATATTTGGAGGTTTCGCCGACCATCTCACACAGAACCGCGGCACTGAGCTCTGCCACGATCTCCTTTCTCCAAGTTTGAGCCTTGTCAAAATCCTTTAGAACTCGAGAATGTGCAGCATGAGCCAATTCATGAAAGAAAACCGTTTCTTCCTTGCTTGCCAAGGCTATTTCCTTGCTCTCTTTGGAATAATATCCATAATAGCTATAATTGCCCGGAATTGCCTTAACTGAGATATTCCATTCATTGGCTTTCTCGATCAATTTGAGATTGGGAAGTTCAATCTGTTGGTAATCAAGCGGTTTGCCGTCCGTATCTTCTATTCTAAATACTGGCTTTGCCATAAATCCTGCTAATATTTGCTCTTGTTCGTCTTCATCATTCTCGCACCTTATAAATCTTGGCACCAATATATAGAAAGCTTTAGCTCCTTTTTTAACGTACCGCTTGGCCTGTTTCCACTGCCGAAATCCCCTTGCATCACTAGTACCGGACAGATACATCGTTATCCTGTTTAAAAGCGACCACTTTGCTGACGGGATATCCGCCGCCGGAAACACGCTAATGGCGATTGCTTTCGGAATGTCACCGGATTCAAAACTGTTGAGGATATTTTTCAGTGTTTCTTGTATTGTTTTTGCGATTGCAGACACCTCCGGGGATTTCCCATAGAATCCGGAAATCCCCGAAAACGAGACGATGGATGCTTATGCTGATTAAGCTGATGAGAATGGCAATCAATTCTCAGACCTGGTTCTCAAATAAAACATATGCATGATATCCATCACCGGATTTTGATCTAAGAAGAACACAATCACAGTTGTTAATTCGGCAGACTTCATAATACTCTTTGACATCCCTGAGGGGATTTAGATTCCCGGTATGATTGTCCAAATCCGCTGCTATAAAATAGCATGTATTATCTGCGAGCAGGGGATAGACGCCTAAAATGCATTGCCCCCTCAGATGCTGCAAAACGAGGTTATCAGTGAGAGGCACATGCTCGTTATTTCTGATGATTGAGCTGTAGCCTGATTTACCAGTTTTAGATTCCCAATAACGGGGCACAATATCGCGGCGTCCCCTGAACAACTGTTTGAAAAGCTCTATTTTATTTTGATTAGCCATATTCCCAGCCCTTCTGTTGATAAAATCCGGAACTAATAATTCCCAGGCGTATGGCATAAGACTCAATCTATGCCCTTCTAATATTTATTTATGTCGATGATTGTCGAAAAATTTAGAAAAAAGAAATGACCGAGAAAAATTTCGATCATTAGCTCGATAAATGGAAAAAATAAGGGTGGTTTATATAGAAAATTATCGGGAGGTTGTGAGAATAATTCAGGGGTATGTTATGCAGTTTAAAAGGTTCTGGTCAATATCCAGAAGCAAAGGACTCGGATTTCTGTACCGTAGATTCCCCCGCAACGTTGGTCGTTTCTCACAATGTATCAAATACAAGTAATCTTCGGCCCTCGTGATAGATACGTAAAGGAGTCGGCGCTCTTCCTCCCATCCTTCGCTTCCGGATTCTATGTTGAATCTTGGAAAAATTTCTTCATCCAATGCCGTAATAAAAATAACTTTTCGTTCTGTACCCTTCGAAGTGTGAATCGACATAAGATTGACCGCGTCCTCTGTCTCTTCCTCTTTTCCTTGATCGGAATGCCCCTCAAGGGTCAACATCCTCGAAAATGATGGGAGATCAGTTGCAATCCTTGCAACCCTGGTGCAATAGGTCTGAAAGTTGTTCATAGCCTCCAATCGTCGTTCTTGCTCGCCTGTATCCAAGTCGTCCAAAAGGCCATCTAAACCAAGATACTTCCGAATTTTTTTTAGTAAACCGACAGGAGCCAAGGAAGGATCGACAAGATCTTTTAGATAGAATACACTATGGTCGGGATGTCCGGCCTCTTGCAGGTATTCTTTGACTAAATCCTTAGCTAAATCATCATTCGGGCTAGCGCATGACCTTAGTGCACTGAGCATAACATTCACTTCAGGGGTATCAGGGATATCAGCCTCATTCAAAAGAATATTTGGTATCCCTGCTTCATTCAGAGCATCAGCTGTAGCCTGCAAATGTCCCCAATTCCGGCCAAGAACAGACACGTCACTCCATTTCGAAATTTTATTTTTATCTTTAAGATCGACGATTATATCGGCCACGAACAAACCCTCGGAGGCCAAATCTGGGACATCCACGCGGTAAGCACGGCACTCACCATCATCCGGTCGGCATGCAATGAACTTCCCTGTCTTGAGCCGACCTATAGCTTTAAGAATGAGGCTGTCGGCTACTCTCAAAATAGATGGATGACACCTATAATTCCGTCTCAGGCTTTTCGGCTCAGCATTAAATACACCCAGAAAATCATTGAGATTCTTTATCCTCGCCCCTCTCCATGTGTAGATGCTCTGATCCTCATCAGCGACACCGAAAACGACCGTAGCTGAGCCTTCAAATAGCTCTTTGACGAGCTTCAACTGAACATGATTCGTATCCTGGCACTCATCAACCAAAACATGGCGATAGATATCTTGGAGAATCCTGCTCAACTTCGGATATTTTTTTATAATTTCGAGTGGCAGGCACAGGAGGTCGGAAAAATCAACAGCATTATTAGAGCGCAAGATAGCATTATATGCTGTAATCAATTCTGCAGGCTTAGTTTTCCCTGATACTCTCAATGCCTTAACGGCAGCATCGGTAGAGCCATGTGCTGATTTCAGCTTCTCAATGGCGCTGACCGTTCCCCTCGCATCAAGGTTTTTAAAGCCGACGTCTTTTGCGGCCGCCTTCAACGCAATCGACTGAAGCCGTTCGTCATATATTACGAAATCTCTGCCAAGGCCTTTTAAATATCCGTAGTTCCGAAGAAAATTTTCCCCGAATTTGTGGAACGTCATTACGTGGGACCACTGGGATGCGACGCGCGAAATCTGTCGGATACGCGCTCGCATCTCGGCAGCAGCTTTATTAGTGAATGTAATGCCTAAAACCATGCATGGGGGCTGAACAATCTTTTGCCGGAAAAGATAAGCTATTCTGTGGGTAATAACCCTTGTTTTCCCGCTACCAGGACCAGCAAGCACAAGCAAATTGTTTGAAAGCTCTGACGCCAATTCAACTTGATCTGGATCCAGCTTTTTTTTAAGTATTTCCATTCAGAATATTATTTAGAGAGAGTGATAGCTTTCTTTATAACGCGTTTAAACAGCTGAGGAACAGGGCTATTTTCATGGTCTTTGATATATTTTTTTACAACATATTGAGCAAGCGCCGGTTTTGATGCGGTTTTCGATTTAACAAATTCAACAATTTTTATCTTTTTAGTTAGTTTCTTTCCTCTAAGATCGGTGCGATTATTTATATAATTTTCAAGCACATCCTTTCCATGAATTTCACTTATTGCTTCAAGATAAGCATTCGTTCCACCCCTCAATGACAACATATATGTTTCAAAGTTATAGCCCTCTCCTTTAGATTTTTTCCATAAAGGATAGACATTGTTAGGAATCAGCAAGTTATTTACAAACAGACCCGTATCATTTTTACATGCAGTGTAGTCACTTTTCTTGATTATTTTCAAATTATAAAGCCTTCTAACCGCTTTTTTTATAGTTGCCGCTTCTCCGTCTGGTTGAACAACATATGGGATATTTAATGCTTGTTTACTAAAAATTTTTCCAAAAATATGAAAATCATCACCTTCATAAGTAAGCACAGAAATTCCATGTCGATCAAAATCCAAATTAATCGCTTTTGCAAAAAATGGATAGGCAACCTTTTCTGAAGGTCCTTCAGCTAAAATCACGACTCTTGCAAAAAACAATTCGCTCCCTTCCGCATTTAGGGTTCTCTCGAGTTTTTCTTGCTCTTTTTCTGTAAGAAAAGGCTTTCCTTTAATCTCAGAGGGTATGGAATTAACAGTTATTTTATCGTCCTGTCTTCGAAGAAGTTTGATGCTTTTCGGCTCAGCCTTGTCAGAGATAAAAGTTGAATGTGTCGATATGATTACCTGGCTTTTTTTCGCCTCAAGGTACTTAAACACATATCTCTGTGCATGTGGGTGAAGGTGTGCTTCCGGTTCTTCGACCCCTATAATCGGCGCAACAATCCCAAGTTTTTTGATGTAGGACTCAAAGAGCGACAATACGAGAATTGATTGACTGCCAGCTCCTTGGATTCTTATCGGATGAGGCATATCCTGGCCCGATATCTGAAGAGATAATCCTGAGTTTTTCAATATGTCGGAAGGATCAATCGGAATTGGCTGTAAGGAAACAGAATCCGTGCTATCAACTAAAGGAATAATGTTCGATATCGATTTTTTCAGATCATCTCTGAATTCACTAATCGCAGAATCCGTGGAAATGAGCTTGTTAATTTTTTCTGAAAACTTAGCGACCCTGTCTTCTGTATTTTCTGAAAGAGAAATCGAACTCAACAGGCGCGGCAATAATCCCCTTCGGCTCAAAACCTCTCTTTCTACGTCCCTGATGGCCTCCGTAAGATAAAAACACAGGGTTTTCTTATATTTCGGAGCAAAATATCCATGCTCCTCATCATTTTTTATAAAATTTACCTCAGTTTTATATTCTTCCTCTTCCTCATCGAACCAATGCTGTGCTTTGATAATTAAACTGACGCTTCCGTCTTCTTTCAAGAAGTAATTGTACCCAAACACAGCGTTTTCGTTCTCTGTAAAATTATCAGATCCATTTGAGGGAACCAGTTCTATCTCAATTGAGATTGGCTCTGATTCTCTCGGATCATCATTTTCGTCCTCTTTATAGAAGTCGCTTTCTTCGAAAAAAATCCGTCCAAAACCTAGCACTTTATTAATCGCCGTCAACATTGTCGTTTTGCCAATATTGTTTTCACCAATCAAAATAGTTAACTTATCAAAGTGGACTTCAATCTTTTCAAAGCACCGAAAATTTTCTACACGGACCTTTTTGATTTGCATTACATTTTTTCCCTAAATTTCAATATTATCCTATTCTCAATACCCATTCTGTTCCAAGTGTGGTGTCTTTGCAAAAATGTTTTATGCTCATTTCTCATTATCTGATTTTCTCTAGATGCTTTCAAAACGCCTGTGAGGACAAGATTCAAAAAACCGAGCTCTGATGAAATATCATAAAGTTACAAATAAAATCTGTAGCTTGAATGTAAACTGCAATTTTGACCAGTATGTTTCATTGTATGACCAACTTTTCTTGAGAACGAAATCGTTATTGGAGCTCCATCAGAAAAGGCACAATTTTATTTACATTGATTTTGGTCAGAGCCAGTATCTCTCTATGCAACTCTTTTGGACTATAAGTAAATGACCTTGATTCAATTAAAGTTCTATCAAGTCAGGTTATATATATATCTTCATGGTCGCGCTCTTTAATTGGTAGCGAAGCCGGTGTATGATCAGGACAGTCGCTAGGCAAGATAAATTCATCCAATTCAGGAAGTGGTCGTGCCAATCCGTATGCTACACTCATGCGCTCGAATGGTGCGTTACTCTCACCGGGGTAATAGTTGTCCGGCATCGGTAATTTATAAACTGGATATCTGACAGTTAAATTCCCCCACCAAGGTTCTGAGTATATGCCTTGAACATATGGTAAATTCGAGCCCCCTCCAGTTAAAAAAATCGTCACATGCTCCCACATAGTCTGATTAGTAAGGTGCCGGTATGCATTTCCCCATGTAAGATAATATTCCTTGGATTTTTTTAATTGATAAAGATCCTCATATATCTTTCTGCTGATTTTGCAATTGCTACTAGTAACTCCTTCGAATGGGACAACGATGGAATCCAATTTATTAATGCAATTATAAATATCACGCTGATTGCATTCTGACCCATCATTACATTCCATTAAATATTCAGACACAGTTTTTTCAACTCTAATCATTCCCTTAGGAATATTCCTTGCCGCATACCAATAGCTTTTAGTATGTTCTCTAGTATCCATTAAATTACATATAGAAACGTCTGTAGTCCCCGATCCAAAGTCAATGACAGCGTGCAAACCGTCCTGTTTTGCCAATGATATAAGATATGAAGCTAAAGCGGCCACCGATTCCGGTACAGCGAAAACTTTATTTCCATATGAAATCTTATTTTCAACTATATCATAGGATACTTTTAAAGGATCGAAATTATTCGGTGTAGTGCTCCAAAGCCTTTCAAGGATTTCAGCCTTTAAAAATATTTTTTTAAACACATCGCAAACACGATTGTTTTGCAGATGATCAATCGGCATACAGATATTAAAGGCCAAATCGAGTTCAATATCACGATATTCGGGTAGATTCTTAATAAGGCCCCGACTGATTTTCATTGCGTAGGCCAAGTATATTGATGTCAATCTTTCAGGTGTTACGGATTTCTCATACCCGTTTCGTTTGATATAATTCTCGAAATTAAATTGAGTCTTCTGATCACTGAAACTAGGGTTATAAGTTCCAGCGACAATGACCTTTAAACGCTGTATTCCGGAATTCCAGGGACTGTTTTTAAGGTGCTCTGCAGCTTCTATCCCTAATAACAGCTCACCTTTTTTATTAATTGCGCAGAGAGAAGGCAAACAATAATTAGGATAACTTGAAAGATTATGGTTAAAGTTTAATGCTTTTGAGAAACTTCTGCCTAGTTGCGAAAAAACCACTTTCGTTGTACTTGTGCCGAAATCGAGACCCACTTGAATATAGGCTTTTTGAAGTTTCTTCCTAAAGATTTTTGATGATTTTGGAACCCTCCTGCTTTTGACTTTCAGCTCAATCTTTCTTGCGCCCATAGATGGCGGTTTCTTCTCTTTATCCTGATGGTGTCGCTTTTGCGGTATGATTTTTTCGCGACTGGAGACAGTTACAGTATCTGATGCAGAATGAGATATAGTTCGATATTCCTTCTCCTCTTTATCGGTAAGGTCTTGCTGAATCGAAATATCATCAGTGTCAGCTTTTTTACGGAATAATCTCCAAAATCCCTGCAGAAATTTCATCGTATTCCACCTGTACGGCCCGTGTTCTTTCTATCTGTGTTTCTTTTTCTGATAGCTCAGACTCCAGTCTCTTAATTGTTCCTCTGAGCATTCTTAGATATTTTTCCTTCTGCTGCTTTTCGACAGCACCCTCTAATAACGTATTTTTCATTTTGATGTTTTTATTATATGATGTCCGAAGGCTTTCAAGCCGCCTTTCAATAAATCTATCATTGTTTTTTTCGGTGTCGTGTTTAGTTTTCATCAACTTATCTTGAAATATTTTAGTGGCATTTTCATATGCCTTAATCAAATAGGCCGGATCAATGTCATAAGTCACGCCAAGTGACTCGGAGCCATTTTCAACCATTTCTCCAAGCAGAGTTTCAGCCTCCTCATCATCGCACGGAATTTCCAGATTCTGATCTAAAACCACCATTTCTAATATATTATTGCTTCTGGCTGCTTTGATTCTGATTCTATTTACAAAATAGAGATAGAGACCTTCTGAAAGGATTGTTGTATTTAATACGACATGGTGTACATTTGACTGCAAAGATTCGCTTCTTTCATAGTGCTTCACAATAGCTTGTGTTAGCGGATGTAATACATTGATAAAATCAACGTTCGGATTTTCAAAAGCTGTTTGAGAATCAAATGTGATAGCGATTCCTCTTCGACCGGTGTTAAAATATTGGGCAATTCCACCTCTGTTGTGGTGCTCCACAATTATGGAATTTAATATATTGTCGGGATAAAGCTTTCCTATATTTACTTTTTGATCGTATTCCAATCTGGAATTGGGACTTTCATGCTTTAAAAAATCAACGATAAATTTTCTAAGCTGTTCTCCAGTAACATATCTTCGTCTCTGGCCGATCAATTTGACTTCTTCATTAAAAAACTGATCCGTACCAATAAATTGTGCTGCTTCATTTTCTAATTCTTTCAGCGCAGCTAACCGCTTATCGATGGCAATCGCTTTCCTATCAATCAATTTTATTCTTTCTTCTTTCGACAAGCTTTTGCTCAGAATATCGCTTTCAAAACTACCAAGCTCATCGCCTAAAATCATTTCGAGCTCTCCGACAGATTTTTCGAATATGCCAATTCGCTTGTATAGCCTATCCAATATTCTCTCTTCAATTGTGTTTTCAATCCAAAAATTGTAAATTCGTATGACTTCGGATGCTTGACCGATCCGATCTAATCGGCCTATTCTCTGCTCAACCTCCATCGGGTTCCACGGCAAATCGTAGTTAAATAGGGTGTCACAGAATTGAAAGTCCAGGCCTTCGCTACCCACACGAGAGGAGAGTAGCACTTCATATTTAATCTCATTTTTAAATTTGTCGACAATTTCAGTTCTCGCATCAGGGTGAACATCTCCACTTATCAAAAGCGCATTAAATCCATCCCGATGAAGACGGTCATAAAGATATTTCAACGTACCTTTGAAAAAAGCAAAAACCATTACCTTAACTTTTTTTTCTTTCCTTTTTAAATTCTTTAATATGTCTCTGAAATACTGGTATTTTGAATCGTTAGCGTCTGAGGGCCAGGTTCTTATAATTTCTCGTAAGCGCTTTTCAAGTGCCGCTAAGTCTAGAGTTTTAAGTGTAGCCTCTTCGACATCATCACTTAAAAATATCGAGTCATCTCCATCAACCTCATCAATATCGAGGTTTTCTTTATAAAACTCAACCATCGCTGGAATTGATGAAGCCATCCTGCGCTGAGGAGTATTTAGAATCCAGCTTTTTATTAAAGGGTTGTTTATTCTTTGCTCTATTTCAGTACAAACGTATGCGGTTACGGTATTGTAGAAATCCATCTCCAATTCCGAAAATGATAAACGTATTGGATAAGCCTTGCGAACTGCCATGTGTGTTTGTGCGTCTCTTTTCTTTGTCCTTGTAAAGATATGCCCTATGAGATTGAGTTCCGCCAACTCCCGTTGAGCGTCAATTAGCAGACCTCGCGTATTTTTCTTATCAATCGTCTCTAATTGTTCAAAAACATCTTTCAACTGATAGAGTGCTGGATTAATCCTTGTTTCGGCATATTCAGAAGCCTTGTTTATCAATTCAGCTGCTTGCTCTAAATTTGGCGGAATTTGCCCCAAGCATATCTGCGCTTTAATTATAGGTTCATTTTTTCGAAATCGATCATCCACAGTGTAAAGGTCTGGGAATTCCTCCTCGTCTAATATATTTAGCAAGCTATATAGATTTTCACTACCGAGATGGACAGGTGTTGCTGTGAGAAAAATCATTGCGTCGGCGTTCTGACCCAGCAATACGCCTGCTTTACGTTGCTTCCGACCGAAATTACGCATATGGTGGGCTTCGTCGATAATAACCAAATTAAAATTTGGTGAAATTGCTTCTAACTGTTCGAGGACTTGTCGCTGTCGTAAACTTTCCAATGAAATAATTCCATTAATCTCCGTATCCTCTGGTGCGCCTTCATATTCGTCCAGAAAATTTCTAAACTGTTTTGAATTGATCAACGTAAACTTTTCACCAAACCTTTTTTTTAATTCAAGCTGCCATTTGCCTGTAAGGTTAGCAGGGCATACAACTAACACCTTCCGGACCGTCTTTCTGGCTCTTAATTCCGTCAGAATAAGACCGGCTTCAATTGTTTTTCCAAGTCCAACTTCGTCAGCGATCAGAAGCCTGCTCTTGGGAGAATCAAGGAACTTTATTAAAGGTTTGAATTGGTATGGGAAAAATCGCGTTCGTGAGGCGTTGAATGCATATATATTGTTTCGAAGGGGATGGTCTCTTAATAACCTTTGAAATGTGATTAATCTTTGAAATTGTTGATACCCGTCAATGTTACCGTTTTCCAAATTATCGTAAGGGCTATTTGCAGGTCGATAGGGTCTCAAGTCAACCTCAGGGATAACGGGCCTTTTACCTCCCCCGAGGTTTATTCTATAGTATTGCATCTCTGCATGTAGGGGTAGCACCTCAACAACAGTACCAATCTGTAATGGATCACTTACACGCTGTACTTCGTCTCCCCTATTAAATTTCCTGTTCACAATCATGAACCCTTGACCATAAATGAGAGCAATGTTGAAGAATTAATGATGGAAGACTTCAGTCCACGGCTTTAACTCAAGCTCCTTGCCTTTGTTTTTAACGCTCCCGTTTAATATGTAAATCGTATTACCCTGTGTAAAGGGACCATGGACTTTTAATAGACCGCTTTCATACACAACCGAAATCCTTCCCCCATTGGTACTTACAGCTTCGAATCCATATTCCGAAGGTTGACCGGCCACTTCTAGTTTGACATCAACGTTACTTCCGTTATGATTTCGCAACAATGATTCACTAAACTTCTGATCTACTCTTTCCCAGTAGGAGTGGCAGAATTGCCGCACGTCACAAAATATACAGTCTTTGTCGACATTGGCATTTGCTGGAATATCTGAAAGTGCTTTTGTTGCATTTGATATTCGCGATTTAAGAAAATTTTCGTTCTCCACCATTTGTTCCTTCTTCAGTGAGAAAGAATCAATCCCATCTGGGTAACAAACTTCCAACCGTTTAGGTGTCGTTCCGGTAACTTTCCACCAAAGCACCGCATAGAATAGAAGCTGTTCATTATATTCTGAATGAAATTTTCCGGTTTTGAAGTCAGAAATTACGATATCCCCAGAATCATCCCAAACCAGATCAATAATACCCGTAAAGCAAAGCTCTTGATGGTACAGCTTTAATTCACTAATTGCGCCATGATTTTTTAGAAAGTTTAAAGGATTTTGATCAGAACTTACCTTTGCTTCACTCCGAAAATCTTTCTTCAACAAACGCTTTTTGGGGTAAGATTTACATACTTGAGGGTAAATAGATCTGAACAACCTGATGACTTTATTACTAAGCTGCTGCTGATTTGACCTCATTGAGAATGCAGCACCTCTTGGATGTGAATTAATTCGCCTTTTATGATTTTCAATTTCCAATCTTATGGTACCCCGCATATCGACATTTGCAACTGCACGCTTAAAATCCGAGGTAGCCATTTTAGGCAATCCTTCGACAATAAACATTTTAAACAGCTTCTCAAGAACCGAATGGACAATTTGTCCTTCCACTGCAGCGGGATTGGGCCGCGCGGGGAAAGCATCAAAATCATGATATGAGGAATGCATCATTTGCCATTGCAGAGGGCATTTCTCGATGTTTAAAAGGGATGAGTAGCTGTATTTAGCTGGGGGAGACGCCCAACTACTCGGCCTAATGAGGCTATATATGCTATTTATGACCATTTGTATTTACATTTGAAGTTGCGATAATGCCGACGGCAAATCGTATCTAAGTGTAAATGCGTCTATGGAACTAAATTCGACAAATTCCTCTTCAGACAGTTTCCGTATTTCTGAATCAGAAATTTCCGCATCAACCAGTGGATGGTGAATGTCGATCCACACTTCTGATGCATCTTCTCTTTCCACAACCAATGGAACAGAAAGGCCTTTTTTTTGAACAGACTTTTCAACATGAAAGTCCCTTAACCTCAGCAAATCGTACAATGGTCCTGCGGCTTTCATTTTATACTCAAACTCGAGCTCGGGTTGAGCCCCATATTTAATATAGCGCAAGAGAGATAGCGCCAAGTGACGATCCAACGAAGCGTGAAGAAAGTTGTTTTCATAATGTCGTATGCAGTTGTAACAAGAAACCTCGCAATTACAATTAGATAAAAGGATCTCTGTGTTATCAAGGACTTCCTCCAAGCACATTTTTACTTGCCGGGTGTAGCCGGCGCCACCAGGTAAAAGATCGTACAAAAAAATATTAACTGAGCTGTGGCCACCGCCCAAGACGGGGCTCCAGTTCCCAGAAAGCTCTCCCTCATCTATTTGGAGAGTTTGTGATGCAGAAAGACATATGGCCTCAACAAGGGAAGTTAGTGCTACTCGTCCGGGTCTACCTGAAATTTCAGGGGTACTTGAAGTAGGGCACACTACTGGCGATTCCAAATTCAATCTTAACAACAACACATCTGTCGGAAACCAGTGGCCCAAATAAAATGGACCAACAGCATGACCGTTACAAATTGCTCCCTCTTCAAGTGGATGCTGATGCTGTCTTGGCACACCGCCTCTCAACATAATTGATCTGGGATATCCCGATCCGAACACCGCCTCACTCCGCCCACAATTTGGGCAAATCATGAATCCTCGGTTACCAACCCCCTTGTTTATCGAAACCAAATTTTGAGATCGCGAAATAACAGACAACCTGTTTTGATAAAGATGTTCATCCCATATTGAAGGCGGTTCCTGAACCTCAAGCTGAGCACGGGTCGTTCGACCAGTAAAAACGGGGCTTTCACCACGATCAATTTCTTTACGTACGTTAATATCCGTAGCGAAGCCCTGCGGGATTAGAAAACGCTGTCTATCTATCTGGTCAGAGTGGCAGTTCGGGCAAACTGGCTCTGTTTCCATAGTCTCCTGTAAACTTACAAATCCACACGAATTACATGAAACATAGGCTTGTGCTCTTTCGAGAGTTGTTCGAACTTCTGGTTCATAGGGGGAATATATTGCTGATGATGTAAAGCGGTATTTATCGATGGTCAAGCTGCTGCCAGGAGCATATTCTGATAGTGCAATTTTGAGATCCCGTTGGGGTTCGTAATCATAGACCCGCTTGTAGGTTTGTTCGCCGCCATATCGCGGTTTTGACACCCAGAAACCGACGACGTCAGTTGGAAATGCGTATCTTGGAAAAATTGCGCGATTAATTAACAAATCTAACAATTTTTCTTCCAATTGCCTTTCAAGTGCTTCCCGAATAACACCATCAAGCTCCTCTCGGCGGAGATAATTTTCAACTGGCAGCTTATTGTCTAGAACAGCAGCAAGTTTTTCCATTGAGTTTTCGATCGTTTCTAAGACATCTATGTCTTTCCCGAGGCCAAAACTGTAGTTAGGAACCCATGTTTTTAGCTCTTCTTTTAACAGCTCTTCGTTAGCTATTAACCATGCCTTTAGCTTTTTGTGCGAACACGAATAGACATCAGAAAGAAATTGTTCGACAGTACCCAGAGATTCAAAAAGCTGATATATCTCTCCGTCGACGGCTACTGTTTCATGGAAGTATCTCTGGACCAGATATGCGTTGATGTGACGTTTTAGAACTTGCTGATTTTCAATGTAAACAATCGGAGGTCTTACCTCACCGGTAATAATGTCGTTCGGGTATCTATAGTAGTGGGAGTCGTGCGATGTTCCGTGCGCAAATGTGATTACGGAGGCAACCGAACGCCCTCTGCGGCCTGCGCGCCCCGCTCTTTGCTGGTAATTTGCAACATGCGGCGGCACATTCCGAAGCGCAACACCGGACAAGGATCCGATGTCAATACCAACCTCCATGGTCGTCGTGCAACTTAGCACGTCAATTGGAACCTCACTACCCATCTGAATGTCTTGAAATCGGAGTTCATAACGCTCCGTTCTATTAAATGCAGTTTCGTTTTCCGCCCCCGTTAGTTGTGCGGAATGTTCGGCCGTATTAAGGCCAAACGGACCGAATGATTTATTATCAAAAGCCCGTTTTATCTGCTCACGGTATAACCCTGTCCGTGCGTCTAAGTAATCCGGATTCGCTGTAACAATTTGTCCCAAGCACGCCGGACAAGCGTTTTCTATTGCTTCAGCGTACAATCGACTGCAGTCACAGCAACGCAGCCAATTTGATTCTAATTTCATGTTCAGACTTAAACCCAATGGTTGAACGAAATAGAGGTTGTTAACCAATCGGAAAATTCCCGAACTTCTGACCAATTCCTCCAGCCACTTTTCGACCTGCTCCACCCTCGATGTGTCTTTTAGGACATGCAATGCAAATTGTTGAATCGATTTTGGGAAAAGTTGCGTTCTATTCGTAACGTCAATCCCCGCGGGACGTTCCCAGCCTTCTCCAAATCTACTGATATCAGCACCTTGAGGGAGAAAGCGGCGAGCCTCTAGCTGAACCCTGATCCAGTTTCTGAATAAAACGCGGACAGCCTCGTCTGTTAATCCGACATCTGGGAAATTGCTAAACAGATAAGGCAGTGCAGGATCTTCTTCAACGGTAGCTAAAGCGAGAGCATTTAATGAGAAATATCGATCCGTCATTTCACTAAAAAGCTGCTGGGCGTAAGAAAGTGTAGGCTGTAAAAACCCCTGATTCATGTCCTGTACAAGTTGATCAAGTTTTTTCCCTACAGACCGCGACAGGTGCTCCCAGAAAATGTCTCGTTCGGAATCAGATTCTGGAAAGAGGTTAATACCGTATGTGTTGCAAACATAAACTACAGCCGGGTACAACTTATCCATGCCGGTAAAACCGGTCTGTTTGATTAATTCATTCGCTGCCATGCCCAGCACCTGGCGAAATAGATCCCTTGCATGACTGTGTTCCAAAGCAGGTGCGAGTCGGGCAGCCTTCTGTCTTCCGTCACTAAAAACCAGGACTTTGCGGCCTTGATTTGGGAGATTTTTGTCACTGTTCTGAGGCGGCTGCTCTGAAAATTGAGCCTCGATTAGCACCGTGAACGGTTGCTCACCTTTGGTCCGAAAATCGGTTATTCGGCTGCTTGCACGAGAAGTCGGCGGTTGGCACATGGCACACCGCTGAAACTGAAGTTCACGTCGTGATTGGGGACTCAAAGCCAACCAAACGGAGCGGATTTCCTCGTCGGGGAATCGGTTCTCCCTATCAACGTAACCGGTCGTAAGGTGTACCCGAATTTCCTCGCAAAAAGTTGAATATCTGGGTTCGGCGGGTAAAATCTCAATTCTTTGAAGTTCGCCCTCTGTTTCACCCCATAAAAAATCTAAAGCGGTCAAGTCATTTTCAGGTGTATAAGCTAAGAAGTAAGGACTTCCGCAACTACGGCACGAAGCCACTTCGAAGACCCGACTGCCGCAGGCGTCACACGACGGATGAGGGCCCGTAAAGAATTTGCCAAATATCGCCAAATCTCCTGGACAATCCTGCCTGCCGGAACAACTCGGATTCATGCATGCATACAGTGCGTTCAGGCCACGGAACATTGCGTGGACGCGGGTCGGAATTAAGCCCGGCTCGTCCCTTTGTTCCCTTGCTATCGAACCCAGCGTTATCAAAACTTCTACAGCCTTCTGTCTGCGGGGGTGCCCCGGGAAAACAGAATCGGCCAGTGCAGCCAGTGATCTGGCCCTGCCCGCTGTCTCCTTAACAACCATATTCACAAAGGGTTGGCCGTCGAGAGCGTTGTAAAGTTCTTTAAGAATTTCATCCTCAGTGACACTATCACAGGGTTTACCCAAGTGATTGAAAAACGGCTGTAGTGCTTTTAATAACTCACCCGGTGTAGCAGCTGCGTGCAAGTGATCGAGGTCAATCGAAGCCAGAACTTCTGCAGTTTCAGGACTGCCGGAACCGGTGTTTGTCGGAAGGTCCCGCTTACCACCTATCGCCACAAATTCTTCAGGTTTTTTACCGGTCAAGTCAGCAGCGAACAAACGAACATTTTCGACAGCCTCTTTTTTATCGCCTAGTGAAGCACTTGTACAGATGACGCGAAGTTTATCTGGCCTGTCGTTGATCCCCAGCCTGGCCATCAGCCTTCGCAGCAAAAACCCGACTTCTGCTCCTTTTGCTCCCCTGTACATGTGGGCCTCGTCAAGCACGAGCAACAATTGGCATTTCTCTTGTGCTAACCACTCGCTCGTCTGCTGAAACAGTGGTCTCTCGAAAGGACGCATAAGCATGTATTCCAGCATAGAGTAGTTGGTAATGAGGATGTCCGGCGCATTTCCCCGTAAAGTGCCGGGCCCACTTACCATTTCTTGCCTCATCATTAGCTCACGGTCTTCGGGTTGCGTGTGTAGCCGGTCCTTCCAGTTATATTTTGTGTATGACTGTCCTACCCGGGCTCCTGACTGATACGTTTTGACCTCCTCTAAGTGTTTCGCGTAAAAAGCATCGAGGTTTTTTGTTGGGTAGCGTCCTAAGCTCTTCAGCTCCATCCTAAGCTCGTCATCCATGTCATGGTAATAGTCCATCACGGGTTTAACCCGCTCACGGTCTCTACTTGGATTTCGTGGGCCGGGATACGGCGTTCTACCGGTGTACATACCAAATACCGGGTGACGTCTACCGTCTCCGAGATCATGAAACTGTTGGGCCACATTCTGATCTCCTAAAAGCACCCTCAGACGGGAAAGCTGGTCATTAACCAAGGCATTCATCGGGTAAAGGATGAGCGCTCGAATTCCGGGTTTCGCAAAAGAGGTTGGCCGCATGTATGCTTCGTCAAACAACTTGCCAAGCATCGGCACAAGAAAACATTCGGTTTTTCCGGATCCGGTTCCCGTCGCCACAATTACGTCTTTGTTTTCATTTAAAAAGTGCTGAAACGCCATGGCCTGATGAAGCCACATTTCTGGATACAATATCGTCTTTTCCGGATTGTATTGTTGTGGGTTCGTGGACAAATAATTGAAAAGCGATGCGATATGCTCCGGAAGCCCGAGTGTCGTGTAATCACCGTCGTAGGGTTTGTAACGCGGATTTGTTTCTACAAAGGGCTCCTGAGATAGCAAATGACCGTTTTCAGCTTCTTCGAGTAGTTTTCGCCGGGCTCTGACAAGCACCGGATCACTCAGCGGATATGCGCTTTCAATATAGCTTGTGAGATCACGTTTAAGGCGTGAGACCAATCGCGTTGGAGTATAGCGTTCGCCCTCTATTTCGGGTCGTTTGAACTCTAATTTTGGCGGTTTCGGTTTTTGGGGTTGGATACGTTTTTTCCGTTGACCTTCGGTCTTTTTATTCTTGATTTCAGGGACCTTTTCACGGCTCTCAAGCCATTTGACAAGTGCCTGGTCGACACTTTCAGATAATCCCTCCAATCTACCCTCCAATGATTCAGGAGCGTGACCTTCCAACAGGGCTTCGAGGTATGCCAAAGATACCGTTTCGATATTGGAAAAATCCAGACGATCCTCAGGACCGAACTTTTTAGCGAAAAACCGGGCGTCATCCAAATCTTCAAGAATACCATTTTCCGCATAATCACCCAGTCGAATAATTTTCATGATAAATCCTCCACGTACCAGTTGCCAGGATCGAGCCCGAGGATCGCTTCGTGTTCGCATTCATCATTATGCAACAACATCAATCCGCGCATTGCTCTCGTCATGCCAACGTAAAGGAGCCGGCGTTCCTGTCTTAGTTTTTCTTCATGTGTTTCCGGGGATTCGTTATTGGCTTTAAATAAAAAACGGCCTGGGTTTAATCCGCATACAACCACAACCGGAAACTCCAGCCCTTTTGAAGAGTGTAATGTCATGACATTTGTCGTATCCGTGTGCAGGTCCAGATCAGCACCGGTAACATAACGTGCCGGAACCCCGTTAGCGGCAATCTCTTTGGCCAGGCGTTCACCAGCGTATTTTGTGGGTACCAAAACTGAAACCGTGCTAAACTTAAAATGAAAATGTCTACAGAATTGCCGAATGAAGCGTGCTGCCCATACTGCCTCTTTATCAGCAGGAACGTTCTTGACCATGACCGGAAGCGGGCCGGATTGAATGCTCAATGAGGGTTCGAGCACTTCATCCACCTCTGCTCTGAGGATGTCAAATGCCGCTTTGTCAATCTCTCGCGTGGATCGATAATTTCGCTTCAATATTGCCGTTCTGCCTTTAAATTTCAGGCGAGGATGCGCCATTTCCCACGTGTAATTCCGTGAGTAAATGGATTGTTTTGCGTCAGAGGCAAGAAATATCCCTTTCTCAGACTCAGCAATTTCAGCCATGAGGCTCAAAGCAACCGGTGTTAGATCTTGCGCTTCATCAACCAAAACATAGCTAAATCGTTTCCTCCATCTCCCCGAACGCACCAAACCGAGCGCCTCTTGTCTAAGGTCAGAAAACCGCTCGACCCCTTCATTCTTTAGCTTTTTGAGAAAATATTGATGTAGTTCCCAAACGGTCTTACGCAGCTTGGCGCTAAACCCGTGTCCTCTCCCGGAACGAGGAGCCTGTAAATACTCGTCCAAAGATTTCAGCGTTCTCCCCTCGATAATCCACTCGAATTCTTCAAGAAGGTAACGATCAGAATATTTTTCCAAGGCCTTGGTCTTCAATTTTCTTTCAAATCCGCTTGATCCTGATGGAACAAACTCTCTGCGTGCGGTTCTGAAAACCGCCTCGGTCGCGGTTCCTGAATCCAGACTGCCAACGGCACGGTTGGCAGCAACTATTTCCCGTGCGATAGCGTCACAGGTCGCCACACGGACGCGCTTTAATTGATCTGGAGGTAGTAGCTGCCCGAGAAGTTGCTGACTGGCGTTCACCAGAGCCCGTGTATAGGTGGTGAACAATACTTGTTCCTCTTCGGTAGACTCCGGCCGAGCAAAAAAATCTCTGACACGATACAATGCTACAGTACTTTTACCAGTGCCGGCACCGCCTTTTACCATTGTCGGACCTTTGAGCGCCCAGTTGGTGAGTCGATATTGGTCTTCGTCCAGTCGAAGTAAAAATGCTACGAGATCGCCTTCTTTGTACCGGACAAGATCTTCCGTGTCCTGAATCACAAAGTCAGGCTGATCTTCAACATCCTCGATAGGTTTGGGGTATAGGTTGTCCACAACACGCTCTATCACTGGAGCAGGAACCTGAAGGCCGAGTAACGATTCTTCAGATTCGCAGGATATCAGAGTCGGAATATACCCTGGGGGGATTTTGAGTTCCAAGAGCCACTCTTCCGTGATCTTTCGGGGCAATAGGGTTTCAGCTGTATCTGCTTTGAAATCAAATGGGCGCCTCGTACCTTGAGATGCCAGCAGCTCGTCCAAGTCATTTTCCTCAGGCTCATTCGGCGTCACAGGCTTGTCAACGGTCATGCTTTCAAGTTTGTAAATATTTTTATCCTTCCTGCTGCGAATCCCTAAAAGACGGACCCAAGTGTCACCAAAAGTGTAAAACACTCTGAATGCCCCGACCCTCAGACGGTAAAGGTTTTTTCCCGTCTTGAGCTTCTTTTTAAGTTTCCCATCCGGAAATGGGTTCTGAACGAGGTAATTGATCTTTTCCCACAACTGACCGGTTTGATCAGTGGGAAAACCATGAATCTCATTCATACAGCTGGGTTTGATGTTGATTTCCCGTGTTTTCTTCATTTTTGTTTATTAACCTCAAAAAATGACTTGCAGCCGTTCCGAAAGCATCCCTTTGACAGCCGGCCATGTGTCCAATTGAAACCGGTATTGAAAAGGGAGGCCGGAAGATTCCAATCTTTGTCCAATTGTTGTTAAATAACGGTACTCTGCAATGGGGACCATGGCATTCACAGCCATATGCACGTCATGATCGCTTTCCTCGAAATTAAACTTCAAAGGTAGTTGACTGTTGCAATCAAGCGAATACATTGTTCTCAAGGCATTGTCTGCTGACAGCTTTATTTGAGAGCTTATGTCCGGTTCCCGTCCGTCGGTCCATACATACAGCCACCGACCGTAAACACTGCGGCATCTCCAGAGTCGGTCTTCACCGTCACCTACTTGTTTTTTCCAGCGTTTGGACTGGGAATCCTTTTGTTGTTCAGGCCTGTAAACACGCCAGGCTTCAGGAAATTCAATCCTGATAAATCCAGGCTCTTTTCCGCCCTGATTTAACCACTGGTTAAGCTTTTTAATCCACTCAGCACCAGCCGGCTCACTTTTTTCCAAGCCTGCCCACTGTTCGGGAGATAGGACTTTACCAGCCATTTCAGAAACAGTGCGGACAAATTGTTCATGGCTCTCATCTTTAATAATAACTGATCGAGATGCAGCCGATTTATCAATGGTTTCTATAGGCATTTTCCCAAGAAGGTCTGCCGACGGTAGTGTACCGTATATGTTATACCGGTTGGGTCCGGTTTTAACCGCCCTAAGCGGAGCTGCCGCAACCTTGCCTCCTGGCCCGCGAGTCGCGTCGCCGTTGATTTCCAGTATCTCCAGTTGGCCTAAAATCGACTCGAGTTCGACAGCTTCAATCGGAGCGATAGAATCTTTTACCCGCTTGCAAAGGGCGAGTCGGTTGCTGACCACTCTTGCGGTAAGTTCGCTTCTTAATGTTTCAATCATAATGTCTGTCGAGTCATGCAAATCGCCAAATATTTCGTTAGCAAGATCTGACAGAACGGAATTTTCCAGTAGCTGAATTTTCAAGATTGAATTCCTACTGCGCAAATGAATAAAAAGTTTTCAAACACGTTTCGGCTGTTGTCTTTTACCACCTCGCGCAGATCGAAAGGATTGACGTGCAATCCCATTCCAACACGGTGTGGCAGCCATTGCAAACCATCAGTGACCAATGCTCGATCAATTTCAACCATATCGCAAAGTTGATCTGTGAATTTATACAATTCTTTTAAAAGCAGATTATCCGCTAGGATATTTGGTTGAGCCAAGACGAGAATCCTGTTCGCAATTTTGCTGATAACACCTTTTTTACGCCGGGTCTCTTCAAGCAAAAAAGCTGTGGTTCCATCCGGAGCATCAAACAACAGGTCTGAAGGCATGTTGCCAATCGAATAGTTGAGCAATCTCAGCACGGGATCGAGCCATAATTCTCGAATCATCTTAAACTGTCCTTCAATCCCTTTTAAGCTTCCTGCTCTTTCATCAACAAGCTCCGCTAGCTGCTTCCTGATGGTATTTGGATTTACTGCACGTCGGTGTTGGAAGGTGGCACGTCCAAGCTCATGGAAATCGAGTATAAAATCAGCCAATGGCGAATCGATTGAACGTTCGCCAACTGCTTCTGTCAAAACCTCGGAGTTGATTTTTCCGTATTCGTTTGCATGGAAACGGTCTAATCGATTTTTTGTCTCTGTGTTCCACCACGGATCAACAGGCCAAAGGGGTGGGCATTCGACTGTCACTTGGAGCTCATCTGATTTGAGCATATCAAGGTTTCTGCTGCTAAACTGCATATCACCCTCAATTGTCTTGTGCTCATCGACCAGGTCCACAATTACTGAGGCCGTCACCTGCGATGGTCGATTCCCCTCTATTGCAAACGGCATCCTCGTCGACTTGATCCTCGTTTGGCGATGCAGCACCTCTGCTATGTAATTTCCAGGCGGTAAACTTTCGAAACGAATTGTCCAGGAAGATCCCAGAGGTAACGGTTGTGAAATCATTTCATCACCAAGCAAAAATACGTAAAGCTCGCCGTTTGTAAAGGTCTTGACACCTTGAATGAACAGGAGGGGAGATCGGTCCGCTGCAAAACATGGATATACGTCCCCTCTCTCCGATTGTTCATATCGGACCGGAGAAACGAGTATCCAGGTAGTCAGAGGCGAAGATTTCCCACTTTTCAGTCCGAGTTTTTTTAAAACTTCGCCCAACTCGGCATTTAACGTCAAATAAACAGCGACTTCCCATAGCCGCCAGCCGTTTACCAGCGTATAAACATTTTCGCTCGGAATATGCAGGTTTGAGTATATGGGGGGAATAAGAATTCGGTAATCAGCTCCCTGCGCCAAAGTGTTTGTCGCTACTTGCCGGCCGATCCCGGAAGCATCAACTTTAAACAAGGTTACCGATGTTTCGGAGAAACCATCCCGATTTAATACGCATAAATCCTCGTCAAGCATTTCTTCGTGCCCAGGCGCTGACCAGCGATACGTATCAATAGATGGGTCGACCGGAGTTCGGCACACGTGGTTTCGAAGATTTGCACCCAAAACCGTCCACGACAGATTATCGGTGTTTACGGTGATTTTTTTTGCAAACGACGGCAACCCTACCAGCGGATCTGTTTCAATACAAAGTGCACCGGATTCGGCATCAAGACAAACGATACGCGACTTCCACTGGTCTTTTTCCTCTCCCGACACGATGATCTCTTCGCCAGGTTCCCTTGCAAAGAGGCATTCAGCAGTCCGTCTCAGGCGATTTTCAATAATAGTTTTCCCATCTTCGCTTGTAAGATCTCGTCGTCCTGTTTTTCGTAGCTTTTTCGGCTTGCGTGCAAAATCATCTGGAGACAAAGCAGCGATAAAACGGGCAAGTATCCGAATATCTTCGTCGTCCCGAGGCTCCAGTTCAATATCCGGATACTTTTCCTTGTCCGGATTCAATGATTTTAATTTCACAAGCTGATGACGCCCCTCTGAGTCCCTTTTATCGGCTACATATTTTTTGACAGCGAAATTTCCGGTTTCGGGATCTTTAAACGATCCCCGAACCAGTACCACGAGGTTTTGACGAGTTCCTACAGGCCACAACTCGAAAACAGCATAGACGCCATCTTTAAGACCGCTTCGGCCGTCGTTCATGCTGTTGCCTTTTATTTTGGCGACAAACATTTTATTGTTCAGACGGCGCCCGGGTATTGATACGCGCAGCCATCCCAAAGGCTCGACCGGAAATTCTTGGGCCTCGGGTCCCCATTCTCCGGATGGCATTGATGCAGCCACAGCCTCCAAAGTGCTGATCGGCAGATGCGTGGTATATTTTTCTAAATCGATCGGCTCCACAATAAGCGGCTGTTTGCTTAATTCTTTTGTAGCAAGCCTAAGGATTCCGTTTTCTATAACAAATCTCGGATCGGCGCTGCACCAGACACAAGGTGAATCGACCGAAGTTGCGACCTCCTGAACAGCTTCTTCGAGATTTATTTCAAACCATACGCCATCTTGGAATTTTCTGTAGATTGCATCATTGGCGAGTACGCAATCGGAAAGCATCCACCGTCCCCAGGGTGTCGGTCTGAACCGCATATCTTCTCTTAGCCTTGCGTCCTCCCCTATATCCCAGTGGCTTTCCTTCAGTGCATCCTTTTCAGAGAAACTGGTCAGATTACCGGTGAATCTATTGATAATATCGTCAAAGGAACCAACGTGGATCTTAAAATGCTTGTCGGCTAAAAAGATGTTCACGCTGAACCTCCGACTTCTTTGTTATTATAATTTTCAGCGTCAATAACATCGAACTCGCCAATGAAACCTTCCAACACCATCTGTTTAAGCTCTGCGGCTAACATTTGCCTTTCTATCGGCAAGTGAAGATCGCGATTGATGTTTACAAAGTTGACACCAATCTTGCTTCCACTTGCTCGGCCACTATCGTCAAGAATATTTAAGTCAAATTCCGATATGCCGGGAACTTTCGGGTATAAAAGAATGCTTTTCGAGCAGCGATAGCGTTCCGAGTAAGCAAAAAGCTGATACAAATCACTTCGGCTAGCACCACTGTATGTCTTTCTTGCAGCACTGCTCAGGTCCTTCCACTTGGTGTCGATTACCTGAAAATGTCCTGTTGGGCTTTGAATCAGAATATCGGGCTCCAATCGAAGCACTCCCTGGCCGGCGGGGCTTTGTAGGAGGTAACGCCGGTTGCGTCTAGCTTGGGGGTAAAGTCGGTAGCCAGGAAGGTCCGGCAAGACCTGCTTTTTGATAAAGGCCGCAATAAATCGCTCGAAAACTTTGTTCATGTCAAATAATAGAGAAAAACTTTTTTCCCAGCCGGCGCTGACCGTCGGGGCATGCCTAGACAGAACCAATCGACAAAAATTGTACAAATCGTCAAATCTTTCGTTTTGACGGTTCAGAAAAACTCGGTCAATTGTTCTTTGAGGGTATGGATTGTCACTTACTTCGTCAAATATTAGTAGACAGTTTCTGAGGCGGTCCTGGGTTGCCGGTGTCTTCGTGACGTCCAACAAGGTTCTGCAAACGGATTTAAATAGTTGGTTTAAAGGTGTGTCATCAGAGAATTCATCATACAGGCAGTAAAAGCGCTCACGATGTCCGGTGTTTTTTAGCAAATGTCGGTTGACGATTAATCGCCCTTTAAAACACCGCATATTATCTTCTTTATACACATAACTTCTGTCTGCGCCTTTAAGGACTTCAGCTAAAAGCCTGGTGGCGAAAATTGAAATGAGCGTTTCGGAAAGAGGTGCTTTACGGTTTGTGAGCTTGGCAAGATCTCTTGAACGAACCGGAACATGCCCGGCTATGGCAAGCATGTAAAGAAGGTTTTTTCTAGCCTCGTTGGTTTTGGTTTTTTTATAAAACGGGCTTTCGGTGCCCGTAAAGGCATCTATCTTAGGTAAAATTTCAAGCAGCAGCCCTGGAAGTTGGATCACTCCTACCCATTGCCGCGCCTGAGCATGATTTGCGTACCAAGTAAAAATTCCTTGACCGTTACGGCTAAAGTATCGGTCAGTCTGTTGCAGTTTTTTATAAAGCTGGGCATTCAGATAAATTCTGTTTTCATGTGTTTCTGGATTTAAGGACCGACCTTTCCGGTAGATCCGTCCAAACTCTGGAATGACAATTCTCTTCATGAATTTGCTGCCTCGTGCGCTCCATTGCTTTCGAGAATACCGGCCTCACACTTTGTTTTTTTATCCTGAAATTCATCTGTGGACAGGTTCAATATACCTAAAAAATATGGTAAGAGCTTCTCTGGAGTCTGACTGGGCTTAGTGAATTCTTGGTTTACCTGGAAATCCAGACGGTCTTCATATTCATCGTGATCAAATCCAATTGTTTTACCTTCTTCAAACAGATGAGATTTAATTATCGGGGCTAAATATCTATTTTCGTTTACAACAGGACCTGTACGCAGTGGCCGTCCGTCCTCGCCATATGGACATCCGAGTACCGTACAAATTTTGCCCCAGGCGCCGTAAAAATATTCCTGCAACAAAGGGATTATCCTGTCGATAAATGTTAGATTTAAATCTTGGTAATTTCGAACTCTCATAAAATAGGCGTGTCCGAGCTGATGATCATTGTCGTACAAGAAACGGATTCTGTTATTTAAGGTGACGAAAACATCAGTGACAAGATCAATGAAGTTACTATCCGGCACATATTTTTTTAGCTCGCCTTGAAGGACTGACGCGTCAGGTGAGAGCTCCTCAAATGTAAACCGCCGTCTCAATGCCACGTCCATGAGTGCAATTGAGCGATCAGCGGTGTTCATCGTTCCAATAATGTGAAGGTTGGGAGGAACAGCAAAACGATGTTCAGGGGAGTATGATAAAGGAAGTTTAAGCTCATCCGGAGATCCGAGACGTTTCTCTGGTTCTAATAAGGTTATTAGTTCTCCCAAAATTTTGCTGATGTTTCCACGATTGATTTCGTCGATGATCAAAACATACTGGGGCGATGCGGCTGAAAATTGAAAATCCACCAAACCAGGTGTTGATTTGTCCAATACTTTTTGGACCCTTTCAATTGGACCTGATAGTTCTTTATTTTGAAGCGTGGCGCTTCGTGCGAGGTTAAAAATCTCATGGTAAGCCATCCAAATAGCGGTGTAGTGGTGCCCACCGCCACTGCCCCGATCTTCGGCGAAAAGGGCTTTTGTCTTATCGAAGGTAATTTTTTTGGGTTGTGGACCAAGCTCTTTGCGGTTATCCCAGATAAGCTGGACATTTGTTTTTGAAGCTGTCTGACCGTAGTCGTCAGATTTTGAAATATCTCCCTCGTCATCCACTGAACATGCATGGAAACCTAAACTCCCTCTGCTTGTCACCTCCATTAGATAGGTTTTGTCGGTAATGCTCTTAACAACACGGTTTTCTTCTGAGCTCACGTCTTTTAATAAACGATCCCACAATGCATCGAATGTAGGAGATTCATCCTTTATTCTTAATCCTTCAGATGACGCCTTCAGAGCAATTCGTTTGAAAACACCTGGATGAAGCTCATAACGTACTTCGCTTGTCGTATCACCTCCTAAAACTGGCCTTAATCCCTCCACGAATTCCTCATAGCCGTAGGCTTGGTGGAAAGTAACGAATTCAACTTGACCTTCCTGCTGTAGCTTTCGGAACTGGCGCATCCGAGTGTCTGCGCTCATGCTATCAACTTTATCTTTGCCAATTACAAGTTGTAGAGCACGTTCAATGGTACTGTAGGTTTTTCCAGTTCCAGGAGGCCCGAATAGGATAATATTTTGAGGGGTAACAAGCTCAGTCAAAATCGGTACAATCTCGGTTTCGATCACTCCCGTCTGTTCCTTAGGTTTTAGTTTGAGTTGTTCAAGTTTTTTATTCTCTGGTTTTGAAATCTTTGACCAAATCGTATTAACCTCCGAGGCCTCAAGTTCTTTCGCTTCTGAGGTAGGAATGGGTAAAAGTTCAGAAGGGAAATCAACTGGTGTCTGCGACCAAGAATAATCCCCCGGGTCAGAATTTGTAAGAATTCCAATTGTACGAACGTTGTCGTCTATCAACAGTGCAATATTATCCCCGGCAGATATATCCTTGTCAGAAAGAAGCTTTTCAAGAAAGGGAGATACGTCCTCAGAAGTCACCTCTGTCTTCTGACAAAGCTGTTCAGCTTCGTTAGACTCACCGATTGCCCATGAAATAGGAACAGCCCAGTATCTAACCCTTTGATCCTTTTGTGATTCCCATTCCTGCCAGAGATGGGTGAAGATTTGAAAAACATCTCCTATTTTTCTGTAACGATCAAATAAACTGGTATACAAAAGGCTATAGGGGACTTTTGTAATTTTGCTGGTAGGATCTATTGTTTGATAATGAAAAAATAGGCACTCTTTTTTATAAATTGGAAATATTCGCGGATTATCTCTATCCTGATAAAGAAAGGCTAATTTCCATTTATAAGCAGGTGAAAAATCAATAGCGTCGATAATATCAAGATTTTCAGTCTTCACGGCTTCAATGATATCGATGATACGCTCCTTAACTGTTTTGAAGGCCTCTTGTTCGTTTTGACCGTATTTTGTCATCCAAGCATATTCTCGCCCATATATACGGCCCTTACTCGGTTTTTTAAGAGCTATTTCCTGGCGACGATATATTCCGAACTTAAAAGCCGACCCGCCCCAAATGCTGCCAAGTTTCTCAAGTCGTTTTTCAATCCAATATATAAAGGCATCATCCCGGTTAGGGTTAGTATATTCTTCTAATGACATTTGAGGTAATCGCTGTAGTGGCCACTCTGACGTAAAGGACTCCCATAGATCATATAATGATTTAGAATTCATCTGATTCACCTTAAATCATCGAAGTTCGCTATAGATGCGTTGATTAGTTCCATTATTCTTATAGTTTCTGAGATTACAACAGTTATGTTTCGAAAGAGTGCAACATGCTCTTTGGATAGATATTGTCCTTTTCTGTCTTTTAGCCATTTTTGGAGTGGCAGATATCCACCCAGATAAAAATTCCAAATGTCCTTATTAATTCCTATAAAGCACTGATTTTGGTTAATATAAACTTTTTGTTCGCTTAATTTCGCTTTGGGATATCCGGGCGCAATAGTATCATCTCCGGTTCCAAGTAATCTTACTCTTTTGCTTTTATCTTGCACTTGATGTAATTTTTCGGTGGAATCCAGCCATTTGAACATATGTAAATTAGAAAGAGTTGCTCCAAATTCTCTGTATTGACGAATCAATTTAATATTGTTTTTTTTAGGAATAGGAATATAAGGAAAATCTTGTTTTAAAAAAGTTTCATATTTCAGACGATATCGCGGGTCATGTAGAAGCCCATATATATAATGGAAAATATCAGTGGGGGTCCATATCGCTTCAAAGTTGTCGCCACCCTCTCCAACCTTGCTTTGTTTATATTTTAAGCCGGTTTTGAGGTTAACTTCTTTAATAAATGTTGGATTTAGATTTGATGTGATTTCATTGCTGTCCAAAATAATTTGAAAATCAAATACTGCCTTTAATAAAAACAGGCAGTTATAAACGGGAAATTAGTGATTTAGAAATCAGGTTGTACCTTTTCAAAGTCGATGCTGTCCAAAACCCTT
>Ga0209260_10000242_pt1 | contig 33909 bp, 30 predicted proteins | sample WorMetTypGCAVOLI_FD_187421 | JGI IMG/M metagenome (GOLD analysis project Ga0209260, IMG submission 187421) | Marine gutless worms symbiont microbial communities from Max Planck institute for Marine Microbiology, Germany - Olavius algarvensis... ...
ACATATTTGTTAAATAAGTTATACAGATCAAGCGAGCTCATATAATGCTTGACCATGGGCAAGACATCGACTTGTTTGAACCGTGTTTCAAATTGCTTCATAGCACCTCCTATTTGGCTGTTATGAGGTGTTATAAAACAATTAAAGGGCAATGTCTAGATTTTTTTATTCGTTGTAATATAAGCAAGTTAGAGCAATAATTAGCATAACTCGCATAATTCCTGAAATTTCTTTTTACAAGTGCGAAATGTAAGTGACACCCTTCGGTTTATTCGCGATATAATAGCTTAATTCAACAAACTAAGGGGATTAGCCTGTACCAATCTCCTAAACTCCCAAGGCTAATGATGTTTGAAAGGCCCATAAATATTTGTTATTTACTATCATGCTCATATAAGCTTTACAGGCAGAGTCAATAATGACCCTGCTTTTTTTAGGGATAGTCAAAAAGTTGAAAGTATTTTTAAAAGAAGTCTTTTAGGAGTTATGCGTCATGCCTCAGGGAACAGTCAAGTGGTTCAATAGCAAGAGGGGTTGGGGTTTTATAGTCAAAGAAGACGGGGAAGACATTTTTGTACACTACTCCGCGATTAAGGGCGATGGTTTTAAATCCCTTGATGAAGGTCAGCATGTGCAGTTTGAGATTGAAGAGGGCGACAAAGGCCTCGCAGCAGCGAATGTTGAGCCGGTATAATCGGCATCACTCATAATCACAAACCGGCAAAATTAGATTCAGTGGAATTTGGTTATCCTATGGTGGGGTTTGCCCTGAACGCTCGGCCTACTGATTAAGTGCGTCTCTCAGACGCTGCATTTCTGATTCAGCCTGGCTGACCATCTCCTCGATGATTTCCTTAAGGGGCTGCACTTTGTCCACCAGCCCCACCGACTGACCGGCCATGAGAGATCCCCTGCCGGTATCGCCATCGATAACCGCGCTGCGCAGCGCACCGGCCCAGAATTCTTCCACTCTGAATTGAGCCTCCAACTTGTCCAACAGGTTATTGTCCAGTTTGTTCAACAATTCCAGCTGAAGTTTGGCAAATTCGATGGATCCTTCGTTTTTAAGGGCCCGCACGGGGATGACGGGAAGCCGACTGTCAAACTGCGGTGTGGCGACAGCATCCCTGGCTTTGGCCATGCGAAAGGTTTCCTTGAATTTCGAATGTGCCATACACTCTTCAGCCATGATAAAGCGGGTTCCCATCTGGATTCCCGCTGCTCCCATCATCAACAGATGCGCCATCATACGTCCGGTGGCAATTCCGCCGGCGATGAAGATCGGTACCGATTCGACACTAAACAGAATCTGTTGGATCAGCACCGATAACGCCACCGGACCGATATGACCGCCGGCTTCCGAACCTTCCAGTATCAGCGCATCGGCCCCCCGCTCAATTAGCTGGTGAGCCAGGGGTGCTGTCGATGCAAAACACACAACCCTGGCCCCATGTTCTTTGGCTTTTTCGATTTCACTTTTTTTGGGGATCCCGCCGGCAAATACAACCAGCGGGCATCCCAAGCGGCAAATCAGCTCAAGCTGATCTTTATAAACCGGTGCCAGCGTGATGAGATTGATACCAAAAGGATTTTCGGTCAATTCTCCGGTTTCAATAATTTGTTTTTCAAGAATATCAACCGGCGTGTTGCCGCCGGCCAACAGCCCGAATCCACCGGCATTGCCGACGGCGCTGACCAGCTTGGGATCGCTGACCCACGTCATCGCACCGCACATGATTGGATATTTGCAGCCTAAAAACTGTCTGCCGTTTTCAAAAAATTTATCGATTAGCATGACAGGTCCTCTAAAAAGATCTACTTTTCCAGTAATTCCCGTGCGTGTTCCAGGGTGGTTGAGGTAATGTCTTCTCCTCCCAGCATCCTGGCAATTTCCTTGTGGCGGCCATCTTCGCTCAACGGTTGAATGGCCGTCTGGGTTCGACCATCTATCACGTGCTTTGAGATGCTGAAATGATGCTCGCCGAATTTTGCGATTTGTGGAAGATGAGTGATACAAATAACCTGGTGATGCTTTGCCAGTTCCGCTAACTTGCGGCCCACTACCGCGGCCGTTCCACCGCCGATACCGGCATCCACTTCATCAAAAATCACGGTCTCAACCGAATCGGTCTCTGCCAGAATGGCCTTTAGCGCCAGAATGATCCTGGACAGCTCACCTCCGGAGGCAATAGATGCCAGTGGCTTTAAGTCTTCACCGAGGTTCGGGGCAATCATAAAACTAACCCGATCAATGCCGGTTTCGGTGAGCGCATGGTCATCGATTTTCAAATACCGATCGATTTTCTGATTCCAGAAAATGGCGTTTAGGTCTACCTTGAAAATGGTTTGAACCATTTTAAGTGAAGAAAGTCCATCGATTATTTTTTTGGATAGTACTCCGGCGGCCTTTTTTCTGTTCCGCGAAAGTTTCAGGGCCAAATCATTACATCGGTCACGCAGCCCGGCGATTAAATTTTTAACATCATTTATTTTTTCACCGATGTTCTCGACATTTAAAAGTTCCTGTTCAATGCTCTCCAGCTGTAACTGCACAGCTTCCAGAGAGCCGCCGAATTTGCGTTTGAGTTTGTTTAGCTGATCCAGTCTCTCTTCGACGTCCTCAAGTCGCTGTTCATCTATCTGTATCAACCTCAGATAGGATCTGAGTTCTTCGATCAGGTCTTCGATGTGGTATGTGGATTCCTCCAGGCTGCCGGCACCGGCATTGAGCTGTGAATCAATTTGCCCGGCCCGTTCAAGGTTTTTCTTTACTTCAAGTAATCGTTCGATGACAGAGCCGGGTGCTCCATAAAGTTCTTCTATGCTGCCGTGCACGGTTTGGTAAAGGATTTCAGCATTTTTCAGGCGCAAACGCTCCTGTTCCAGTACGGTGTCCTCCCCGGGAATAATACCGGCATCGGAAATCTCTTTTTTCTGAAATTGAAGCAGCTCTAAATGTTCTGCCTGGCGGTCACGAATACTTTTTAACTTTTCAAGCTCATCAATCAAGGGCAGTAATTGATGATATTGATCATAAACATTTTGCCGCTGCGACATTAGACCACCGAATTGATCCAAAATTAAAAGATGCTCATCCTCCTTTAACAGGCCCTGATGAGCATGCTGGCCCGAAATACTGGCCAGGTTTTCGGTAATCGAGTTCAAAATTTGGATGGTCGCCAGGCGTCCGTTTACATAAACCCGGTTGCTGTCGGAACGTGCGATGATGCGGCGAATCAAAAGCCCTTCCCTAGAATCGTATCCCAGGTCGGACATAATTCGGGCTACGCTGCTGTTGGGGGAGATGTCAAATAAGGCTTCGAGCTCAGCTGCTTTAGCTCCTGTACGCACCAGGTCAGCCGATGCGCGGCTTCCCAACAGCAGGTTAACGGCGTTGAGGATAATCGATTTTCCAGCACCGGTCTCTCCGCTTAATATCGTGAGGCCGTCTGAAAAACCAATTTGCAGATCATCAATGATGGCAAAGTTTCGGATGGACAGTTCTTTAAGCATTACAGGTATTTATACTTCAGAGTGATCTTAGGGCACATACGCAACTTTGGAAAATTATATTGCACAATGCCGGATTTTTGTAAAGATCTTGTTTTTTCAAAACAAGATCTTTGATATGAAAGAGAAAGGAAATGCAGAATAAGCTGTCACTGCAGTAGACGCAGGTGCAAGGGGTCGTAACGCTGACCGATTAGGATACCGCAATTTTGGTTAATTATCTTAGGGTCAGGCTGATGTCCCGCAATATGAATGTCTTCAATTATTGCCTTTTTTACCTGGATATGAACCTCAACATCGGCGGAATCAATTTGCAATTTGTGTTTTACGCTAAATTCGGGAGACCGGCCAATATTCCATTCCCACGATCGATACTTTTCTTCTGCCAGTCGGTAGACGGCATCCCAGTCGGCAGTCGCCAGTTGATATCCCTCTACCGCACCAAAGCTTTTGGATACCCCGGCAATCAGCTCGGCTATGAAGGCTTCCATTTCCATCGGGCGGGACAGATAGTCTGAAATGTTTGTCACCCTGCTCGGGATGGATGCAATGGCACGAGATTCAATAATTTCCAGATTCGATTGCAGCACCTGTTGCAATGTGTCCAGCTCGGCATCGAACAGCAAGGTCCCATGGCTGAGCATTCGTCGCATATTGGCATGCTGCGAATTGCCGGATATCTTTTTATTCTCGACGACGATGTTGTTTTTCCCGCTGAGTCCCGCCGGCACCCCCAGACGTTTTAAAGTATCTATTACGGGTTGCAGAAGCTGTTTGAAGTAATCCAGTTTTTCTTCGCCAAATTCTGTAATGAAGCTGAAATTTAAATTGCCTGTATCGTGGTAAACCGCACCACCGCCGGATATGCGGCGTATCGACCGGATTTGCTTTTGGGCTGCCAGTTCCGTATTGATTTCCTGAAACGGGCTTTGGTGATTGCCGATAACTATTGACGGCTGGTTGATGTAAAACAGCACATATTCATGGCGGGTATCCAGGTTGCGGTAGCAATGCTCTTCCAAGGCCAGATTGATTGCGGGATCGGTAATTTTGTGGTTGTCAATTAACAGCATGGTTACTGCTCAAGTGGCATGCCAAATATGTTGGTAGCGAAAGGTGGATTTAATAAATAATACATATTAGTCCACAATATAAATTCCAATTTTCAAATCCCAAACCTCAAATAAATCCCAAATTCCAATATTCAACATTGAAACAATAGATAACAGTAATTTGTATCGATTTCGGGGTTAACAATGATTCCTATTTTTATTGAGCTCATACCAACACTTGCACTTTGTAGTAACCCGATGCGTTTGGATCATTGGAGCTTGGAATCTGGATTTTGTCCTTCGACTTCGCTCAGGATGGTGAGCTTGTCGGACCATTTGTGATTGGTAATTTGGTGCTTGGAATTTTTCTAAAATTAAATTGTAGGTATCCTGCTCGTTTTTATAAAAATATCGTGGGACGCCACACCCGCCCATATGTCACCCTTCGTCCGCCAGTTCGACCAGGGCCTGACCGGTCAGTCGGTACAAAATCCAGTCCTGCATGGGTTTGGCGTTTAACCTGTCATAAGTGCGGATGGCGGGCGTGTTCCAGTCCAAAACCGACCATTCAAATCGGCCGCAGTTGCGTTTTATGGCCAGGCGGGCAAGGTGCACCAGCATCATACGGCCAAACCCCTTGCTGCGGTACTGCGGTTTGACATAGAGGTCTTCGAGATAAATTCCCGGTTTGCCGACAAAGGTTGAAAAATTATAAAAAAACAGTGCGAAACTAATTGGGATATCCTGATACTCTCCGATCAACGCCTCGGCAAACGGACGTTCACCGAAAAGTGATCTGCGAATATCGTCTTTCGTAGCAACGACTTCGTGGGTCAGGCGTTCAAATTCGGCCAGCTCTTTTATCAGAGAGAAGATCGTGCCGGCATCGTTTTCGGCAGCCGGCCTGATTCTAAAATTTGATGTTGTCATCGAGTTCTATTCTCCTGGAATAGTTGTGTAAAAATAGTACTGTTAAGGTTTCAAAACTTCGCAATTTAGGCTTAAGACAATTCTTTTCTATGAGTCGGTTATATCCTCCGCGGTATACGTGCCCCACTTGCCGATGGTGACAACACCATCTTCCTGCAAACCTTCGGCGATCGATTCAAAAACGGCATCGACGGCCCGGGTGGCCGTTTTTTGGGGCAGACCATCCAATTTATCAGCTACCCTTTTAACCAATTCTTTTTTATTCATTGTCGATCCTCTTAGTTAAAGGTGAGTTAATCGTTTTTAAATTGAAAGCCCATTGCCGCAACGGTTTCCCGATCACCGGGCTGGTTGCGATTATACAGGTATTCTGCAACCGCCTGTCGGTCCGCTTCGGATTTGTTCTGGATGAGATCGCTTTTGGCCGAGATGGAAGCGGGCTTGACCTCGATCACTTCACAGGCCTTATAACCGGACATATCTGCGGTGACTTTTTTAAAATCATCGGTGTTCTCGTGCTTGGCGATCAATGCATTCAGCGCATCCAATTTCAAGGCACTGTCTTTGACAACGGCGGTGGATCCGCGGATGATGACGCAATGGTAAAATTGGTGCAGATTACAAATGGGACGGTCCGGATCCAGGCCGATGTCAATGTAGGAAAGCGGTACATCGACTTCAAAGCATACGCGTGGGTCCCGCATCAGGTTGTCCAGTTTCTCACCTTTGGGAGCGCAATGAAAATAAATGCTGCCCTCCAGGCTCACGAAATTTACCGGGATGATATAGGGGTAGCCGTCCTGCCCGTTGGTGGCCAGACGGCCGATATTGGTCAGAGACAGAATACGCTGAATTTCTTGAGGGTCAGTGATTTCGCTGTGGTTACGTCGCATCTTTTAACTGCCTTTCTTTTATTTTTGAGATGGCAAGTAAATAAACTGCATCGCAAAATTAATCAAGAGGATTTGATCGCTTCAACTTCAAATCCAAATACAATCAACTCCATCCAACGCCATGTGAATCAACAATCCCAATCCAATAAGCCGGGTCTTGGGTATCGTCGATAACACCAGGTAAATAACTATCGCCAGATATGAATGCAATGGATGAAATCCAATGCTGCAGCGGTTAGGATCGTAAATTGGATTGGCAAGAAGGTGATCTAAATCAACTATTATTGTCAGGGCCATGATCAACCAGGCACTTTTCCAGCGTTCACCAAATGTGAATTTTGCCACGATGCCCGGCGCGATAAAATGAAGCAGTAGATGGGTGATAGGACGGATCATGGCCTTTATAGACAGACAGATGGTTAGGGAGCACAGGGTCAGAGTTGACATTATAATGGTTTTAATTCGGAGTAAACCCCTGAACCTTTGAACGCTGAATCCTGAACAACTCGATATATTGTTATTCTTTGAGCATATTGCAAATTTGACCAAATACATTATCAAATTCAGCCGGATTGTTTGCGCGCAGATCAGTGAATACAAAATGGGATGCATTTGGTGCCATGTACAGTTCACGCTCGGCAGCATTCACAGCTGAATCATAGATTCGGTTTATGACGCCGCGCGGGATAATTTGATCATTTTCTCCGGCAACAATCAAGAGACGGCCCGTATAGTCTGCCAATATGCGCCATGCGTCGGATCTATCCCAACTTTGCGGTTGCCGAATAATGTCGCTAAATCCCTGATTAAATGGAATCGAATAGGCCTGTGGGGTATACATGGCAGGTACCAGTAGGATCAAGCTTTTTATCTGATAATGCTGGAGAAGTTTGACCGACGTATACGCTGACATACTTGCGCCGATCACCGAAAAGGGTTGCTGCAAGTTCAGCGAATCGACAACCCGGCATGCTTGCCGGGTTCGGCTGCTGAGGCTGGAGCCTTTCAGGTCGCCGCCGGTATCGCCATGGCCGACAAAATCAAAGGCAACCGAGGAGATCCCTTCAGCGAAAAGATCTTCTCTGAGCATTTGAAAACGTCCCCGGTTGGAATCTCCGGCACCGTGCAAAACCAGCACCTGGGGGGAGTTGCTGCGGGAAAGAACATCACCGATAAGGGTGTGTGTTTCAAAGTTAACTTGTATCAGGTGTCGTTCGGATTTTTCACTCATTAAAAATAGATTCGGATCTTTACTTATTACATAAAACGCACAATTACAAAAATACCCAGCATGGCGAATGCCATGGTTAATTTTGCAGCAACACCCAGGGCCAGCCCCAGAGTTGCGCCGATACCGGCCAGCCCGGCAGCCTTCAGATTCGGGCGATTGGATAGTTCGCCAAGGACGGCACCAATAAACGGGCCCAGGAGAATACCTGGAATTCCGAAAAATATGCCGACGATCGCACCCAGCGTGGCCCCGATGACGGCCCGACGGGAGGCACCGAAGCGTTTGGCACCGAACGCGCCGGCCAAAAAGTCAAATGCATAGGTAAGAATCGTCATGATACCCAGCACGATTAGGGTTGTTGCTCCGACATAAGCGAAATCCTCGGCCCATGCTGCCACAAACAGCCCGGCATACAAAATAGGGGCACCCGGCAGGGCCGGAAATACCAAACCCACCATCCCTCCAAGTATCAAAATAATCGCTAATATCCAAAGCAAGATATCGATAGTCATTTTAAAAACAACTGTAGCCGCCATCAATGACGACCGCATCACCGGAATGGTATGCGCTGGCGTCGCTGGCAAAGTAGACGGCTATCGGACCAAAATCAGCCGGAACTCCCCAGCGTCTTTGCGGTATGCGCGGGATGACGGCTTTCTCAAATCTTTCCATGCTGAAAAGCGGCGAGGTCATATCCGTTTCGATCCATCCGGGTAAAATTGCATTGGCCCGGATCCCATAGCGGGCATATTCAACCGACAGGGCCCTGATAATGGCAATGACCCCGGCTTTAGTGGCAGCATAATGTTCTCCGGCCGGCATGCCGTACTTGGCCGAGAGACTGCTGGTAACCACCAGAGAACCGCCGTTTCCCTGCTCCAGCATGTGCCGTACGGCCGATCTGAAGGTAAAGAAAACGCCCTCCATGTTGACCCCGAAAACGCTGCGCCATTCGCTGAGATCCATCTTATGAAATGGCGTCCCCAGCCGCCCAACCCCCGCGTTGGCAAAACAGGCATCCACCTTGCCCAATGTTTCGATGGTCCGGGCAAAATTTTCTTCGACCTGATTTTCGTCGGAAACATCGCATTTAAGCGCAATGACCTGCCGGCCGTATGCCTTCAGTTTCTCAGCGGCAGCTTTATTTTTTTCCTCGTTTTGACCCCATATGCAGATGTCAGCGCCGGATTCGGCAAGTGCTTCCGCCATTCCGAGACCGATACCACCGTTGCCGCCCGTGATCAGGGCGGCTTTACCGGTTAGATTAAATGTGGAATTTACCATATATTATCCTCCCTTTGGAACCAGGAAATTTTCCCGCAAGATTCAGGTGCTATGTTGATGGATAATTCCCCTGGGTCCGGCATTTATAACTGTTATCTCTCCCAGCCGATCCGTTTGACCTGAGCTTCCGTGGATATGCCCGCAGACTATCAGGGCTGGATTCTTAATATCTATCGTTTCTCTTACGGCCCGGCTGCCAAGGCTTCTGCCATCGGAAGAGAGATCCAGACTTCTTTAGAAACCGCTACCAATTTTGAAGCCATGCGAGCATCACTGTGCAAATCGCTGAAAAGCAACAATCGCATCTGTCTATTTCCTCACAATTTAATCGATTAAGATATTTCTAACTTGCCGACGATGAATACGGGCCCGGTTCAGAACCGATGGCATTCAGCAGAGGTTGATTGAGTTCAGCCAGCGAGATATTGTTTTCGTCTGAATATAGCCAGCGGTTCATGTTGCTCTTAACCGCAGGCCAATCACGATCCAGCATTGCAAACCATGCGGTATCGCGGTTGCGTCCTTTGATGATATAGTGCTGTCTGAAAATACCTTCAAAGCTGAAACCGAGCCGCAAGGCTGCCGTCCGCGAGCGTGCATTCAGCGCATCGCATTTCCACTCGACGCGTCTGTATTTTAACCTGTCAAATGCTGCGGATAACATGAGATAAATGGTTTCGGTGTTGATTTTAGTGTGATGAACGATTGGTGAATACCAAATATTACCGAGTTCTAAACATCGCATTTGGGAAAGAATATTTAAAAAACTGACAACTCCAACACACTGGCTAAGTTCTTTTGACGTTACGGTTAAGAACAAAGGGTCGCTCGAGGCTTTACAATCACTCAACCAAGCTTGCATAGCCAACTCATCAGAGAAGGGTCCGTAAGCCATGTAGGTCCAGATTCTGTTTTTAGCCTGACTGCCGTGAGAATTCCGATATAGATCGGCAACGTCTTTTTGAGGATCAACAGGACGCAGATTTACATATCGACCTTCGTATCGTTTGCGTCCGGCTGGCTGTGTCGGTTCAGAAATCTCTACCAATTCACCCAACGGCAATTCATCTGGATATTGCGCCTTATGATTACGGCTCATCTTGACTCCGGCAGGTAAGTTAGCAGTTTACGTGCAACCGATATGCATATCCTCCTGATTTCAGCACTGGCGCACCTGGTCCAAAGGAGGATTATCGGACTCAGTTTCTAGCCATATTGCACGCTGGGGAACCAATCGCCACGTCCCTGCGGTGTAAGGTCCAGGAGGTTCCAGACCGGTGTTAAGAGGTCAATGCCGCGATATTCGCTATCTTTCATTATGGCCGAGGCAGAGTAGAAATGGCGCAGCGGGCCGTCCTGAGATTTGACGAAGACACTAACCCCGGGGAATTGCTCTTCTTTGCTGTTTTGAAAATGCAGATCGGTCTTGAAAGATGAACCGGCACTGGAAATCAAACGGAGATTGCTCCAGTGGCGCCGGCGCGCCCATGCGCGCAATTCGGTGATTTCCCCCTGGGCAACAATAGCGAAGTTCACCCGCTGCTTCAAATGAGGTGTGATTGCGTTAAACCCATCGGTCCACATCGCACACATGGGGCATGACTCATTTTGGGCGCCACCGAACATATACTGATATATGAGCAATGGTTTCGAAGGATCTTCGAATAGTTCGGAAAGCCTGATTTCTGATATGGGACTATCTTTCTGAAGATCGGACGGACCTTCGTGGAATAGATAGTCATCGATTGGGGTATCTAACGGAAGCGCGCGCCGGAGTTCTGCAACACGTTCGCGCTGATCTCTCAGCGCCATCTCTGCCTCTAAGAGCGCGGCTCTTGCTTTTTGGTACGATTCGCTTTCGCTGGATAATTTGCCATACAGCATATTTCATTGCCTTTTAAAATCTTAGAAGTTAATTTTGTGCATTTTTTGCAAAAATAATTGTGTTGTGACAATTTCGCTGACTTGTAACGATTGAATATTTTCAATTCCGGCTTGTCCGGGTTAGGGAATTAATAGCTGAATTTTCACGTTTTCTTACCAGCAATGCATAAGATTGTATATCGGTCGGTTATCCGAAGCCGAGTTTGCTATAAAAAATTCAGGTAATAGTTCGCTATCCTATGCTATTGGCCATCTCATCCAACAAGGCGACATAAATGGTGTGGCAAAATTCCACAGCATCCTCAGAATCAGATTCCCAAGACGAAGACCACTGCGCAAAAGTGGTATTATCTTTTGTTATCGGCAGGAGATGCACATGTCCGACATAACCCTTGACATCCTCCGGTGAAACTGGCGATGGACCATTGTCAATTGAATATCGTATCGTATGCGTCGCATTATCCAACTCGATTAGTGCTTCGTGAAACGCGTCATTCAAAATCCTTTTGGCCCCAATCTCAGAACCGCTTTTATCACCAACGGTCTCACATTTCGTGACGACATTGGGTGCCCAAGAAAGATCGTGAAAATCTTTGATAGTATCCCAGACTTTATCAACCGGAGCGTTAATTCGAATTGATTGATATGTTTGTTTCATGATGGTTTCTCCTTTTTTATCGATTGATTTTTTTTATTTCATTGTCTGCAAATAATCAGCGTGCTTGAAAAATTCCCGGCAATAAAATCAATCCGGGTTTAGTGGATTAAAATTAGTAAATCACCCTAACTTCCTTCTTGCTGCTCGCCTAGCTGTCGCGTTACCTGTGCGTGACCCAGGTGGAGGGCAGTGTGTTGCAGTGCGTGAGCCAGCGCCCGGCCGACGGTGAACTTTCGATCGTCGCGGGGAGAATTGCGTATCTGCTGCAGGTTATCGAGCATCACAATGGTTATTATATAACCATTAACGGACAGTTGAGCAAGATAGTCAAAGGGTCAATATCACAGATCGGGGCTTGGACCCAACCTGTCGAGGGCCGCCAGCTCGTGCGTTTGGAATGATGGAATTCTAAAATATTGCACAGGTGGGAGTCTCAACTGAAGGCCTGCCAGGCCGGATTCAAGCACGGGCGGTAAAGCATTATTGTTCAGCACCCTGGCCCAGCAGCATCATGTTATTTAAATATTCAGTGAGCATAAACTCGGACACATCATAGGGCAGGGCTTCCAGCAGCATGTTGATTTTCTCCATATTTTCCGGTGGCTCAACACCGGTCACCCCGGCCATCTCGGCCAGTTTAAAAAAAGTTTCTTCGTCAAAATTGAGGGCAAGTTTCTTGAGTTCGGCCTGCAAGTCCCGGGTCTCCTGATCGACTTCTTCCCGTTTCATTTCCGCAACAGTCTCTTCAAAAGCTTTTAAAAATGATTTGGCCCGGGGAGCGGTGGAGCGGTTCATTGAAACATGGAGATTTGACGGTGAATTCTCCCGGGCAAACTGGGGTTGCAGATACCACCCCTTAACCTTCATTTTATCGGCCAGCCGGTAAACGTTTATTTTTTCATTAGTTGACGCCAGTGCAAACATGCACATGCTCGGTTGACCCAATACCTTTAATCCGTCAATGTGCGCAATACCTTCAATTAAATTCTGGGTGGCCTGCATAACGTCGGCGACAATTTTCATGTAACCGTCATCTCCGATATATTTTAAAACCGCCCAGGCGGCTGCCATGGGGCCGCCGCTTTTACTGCTGGTTACCGCAGGGTTGATCACGGTGTATCCGGTCCAGCGGGAGCAGGCCCAGATTTGAAACTTCCTGAGTTCCTTGTTTTTGTATAGGACAATTGAGGCGCCTTTAGCGGCATAACCGTATTTGTGAAGATCAACAGACAAAGATGTCACGCCGGGTACGTTCAAATTAAAGTCCGGCACATCGTAACCCAGCCTGCGCATGTATGTCAGGTGGATGCCGCCCACACAGGCATCCACATGGCACAGCAACCCATTTTCTTTGGCTAAGGCTGCAATCTCAGTAATCGGGTCCACAACTCCGTGGGCATACCCGGGGGCTGAGCAGACCAGCAATATCGTATTGTCGGTAATGGCATCGCGCATCGCAGCCACATCCGCTAGAAAGGTATTGTCATGGACCGGTGTCACCACCGGTTTTAGGCCGAGATAGTGGGCCGCCTTAAAAAGGGAGGCGTGGGCTGTGATCGGCAGAACCATTTCCGGTTCTTTTATTTGGGGCCTGGTGGCCCGTGCATAATCCCGGGAAGTTTTGACTGCCAGGATCAGACTTTCCGTTCCGCCGGATGAAAAATTTCCGACGACCTCGTGGTCGCAATCAAGCAGGTTGGCGGTCATTGACACCACTTCATTTTCCAGGCGCAGCAAACTTGGAAATGATAACGGATCGAGACCATTTTCGGCAAGATAAAGAGTGTAGGCATCATTGATAACATCATGGACCTTTTCTCCGGGATCATAGATGTAGCCGAAAACTCTGCCGGATTTCCAGTCCAGATCATGGCCTTTGTAGTTTTTCAGAGTCTTCAATATTTCTTCCTTCGACATACCTTTTTGTGGTATTTTCATGAATAATCTCTCCTCTTAAACGCTATTATAGGGTGAACCCTAATTCAGGGCAAACAAAATTCAGGTATTATTTTGGATATCCGGTGATCTCCCTGATGCGTTCATAGAGCGGTCTTAAGCGTTTGTACATCTTGCGGTATACGTCATGGTAAAGTGCGTCGTAGAGCCTGTGGTTTTTCTGGTCCGGCTCGTAAACGTCACCCACATGGGTCATGGCTTTTACCGCCGCTTTAAAGTCAGGATGGAATCCCAGACCGACGGCGGCATCGATGGCGGCTCCGAGTCCCGAGGTTTCATAGATGTGGGGTTTGGCTGTTGGCATTCCAAAAATATCGGCGGTTATCTGCATGGCCTTGCGACTCTGGCTGCCGCCACCGGACACCCTCAGGCTGGTAATCGGTTTCCGACTGCGCCTTTCAATGCGTTCTTTGCCATCCCGCAGGGCATACGCCAGGCCTTCTAAAATGGAACGATACAGATGCGCCCGGGTATGCACGTCACCGAATCCGATTATGGCCCCCTTGGCTTCAGGGCCCGGTGTTTTCACACCGGGCGTCCAGTAGGGCTGAAGCATCAGCCCCATGGAGCCCGGTGTTATTTCATCCACCAGTTTATCAAACAGCTGTTCCGGCGTCAGTCCCATTTCGGCGGCCTGTCTTTTTTCAAGGTGACCGAATTCTTCCTTGAACCAGTTGACCATCCAGTAGCCGCGATACACCTGGACTTCAACCGTGTGATATCCGGGCACGGCCGCCGGATAAGGCGGTATCAGCGGTATGGGTTCGACGTATTTTTTGTGGGTAACGTTGATGGTGGCGGTCGTGCCGTAACTGAGGCAACCGATATCGGAATCAAGACTGCCGGAGCCGATGACTTCACAGGCCTTGTCGGCCGCGGCCGCCACCAGCGGCAGACCTTTCGGAATCCCCGTCTCATTGGCAGCTTCAGAACTTATGCTTCCAAGCATCTGGCCGGGAGGAATAAGTTCCGGCATCATTGAAGGGTCAATCCGGGACAGGACCTGCCATTTCCAGTCCCACCAGGCTGACTGGCGCAGGCGTTTGTAATCAAAAGGAACATAGCCGACCTGGCAACCGACGGAATCGACGAATTTTCCGACCAGCCGATATGTCAGGTAGCCGGAAAGCAGCAGGTATTTATGGGTCTTTTGCCAGATTTCCGGCTGATAGGTGCTGATCCAATTCGCTTCGGCTTCCGCCTGCAGGTAAGCCACTGTTTTTTTGAGACCGGCAATTCCAAAAATAATTCCCCATAGACCGCCCACCGGCGGCAACCCATAAGTCTTACGCTGATCCAGCCATAGCATCGCCGGTCGGAGGGGGTTGCCCTGCTCGTCCACATTGATCACGGTGCCCCGCTGAGTGGTGATGGCCACTCCGGCGATGCGTACTTTGTAGTTATCATTCTGTTGCCAGAGTCCCTGGCAGGCCCGGCAAAGGGCCTGCCAGAATACATCCGGATTCTGTTCGGCCCAGGCGGGATGATCTGAAAAATACGGGGCAAACGGTACAATTTCCTTGGCCAAAAGCTGACCTTCAAGATCAAATATAAGTGCTTTCAGACTCTGAGTTCCATTGTCGATGGCCAGCAGGAGATCTTTGTTGCTCATGGGGCACCAATCAGATTGAAAATTGACGATTGAATATAGAATAATGGAGGTATTCTTTCGATATTATTTCCATGACCGAGGAGATATTACCCAATTGACTTAAAAACCAATTGGGCGCTATGGTCTAGTCGGAAAGAGGCTGAGGGGCCCCATCCACTTAGACGGGATGACCGATCGAATTTAAGCTGCCTGACGATGTTTTTTTGCCGGTCTAACTTTATAGTAAATTCTGCTCAACGCTGCTTTCAGTGCCCTGAAGGAGATGATTTTGCGTTTAGCGAGAAACTCGCTGCGTCTTACCGGCAGGTTGTAGGCATGATTCCATAGCTCGATATACATGTTGATTTCCTCTTTCCAGCGTTGTCGATCCCACGGTAAAACATCATTACAAAGCTGTTGAACACGCTTTAAATACTCCTTTCCCCCCTCTGGTGTCAACAGCCCGATGCGAACGCGCCGCAATAACAGATCGCCGAGGTGTCTGATTTTTTCATTTTTTGCCACATGCGGCAATTCCGCCCAGAGGGTATGGGTACCCGGGATTATGGTAAGGTCTTCGCGGTCTGCATTTCGTACAATTGCTTCGGCCGATTTGCCGTAACGACCATAGAGACGACGCCAGGTTTGCAAAGACAATCCGTAATCGCTGGCCGGGATTTGCGGCACGGCAGCAAAAGCCGGATCCTTGCGATTGGCTTCCCTGTCAGGCGGCAGGTATTGTTTGGCCGCTTTCAGTGCATCCCACGCGAGCCTTCTGAATGTCGTCAACTTGCCCCCTGTGACGGTGATCAATCCCTGATCAACCCACACGACGTGCTCGCGGGATTCTTCCGAAGGTTTGAGCTTGCCTTCACTAAGCACCGGCCGGATACCGGCAAATGCCGAGATGCAATCATTTAATGTGATGTTCAAGGACGGGAAGATAGCCTGGATTCCTTCCATCAGGTAGGTCACTTCATCTTCAGTGATGTTCGGAACCACTGCTAAATTTTCAGTGTGATCGATATCGGTTGTACCGACAAGAACAGCCCCTTCCCAAGGGACGACAAAAGCAGCGCGGCCGTCTCTGGGATGAATGAAACTAAATCCCTCTTGCAACGAAAGTGCGTCAGACGGAAATACCAGGTGGCTGCCGCGCAACGGCCGCAGGTGCCGTTGCGGTTCCGGGGACGGGTGCAGTTTTTCAGCCCAGCATCCGGTAGCGTTGACGACGGCGTCCGAAAACAGACTGCCGCTTTCACCCGTTTCGACATCTTGTACTTCGACCCCCACAACATTTCTTTCATCTGTGCGGATGATGCTTTTCACGGCCGTATAATTCAAGGCATAGGCGCCGGACGCAACGGATTCGTTGATCAACCTCAAAACCAGTCGCGAATCATCGACCTGGGCATCAAAGTAGTGAAATCCGCCTTTGAGTCCCTCAGGATTTATGCTGGGCAGCTTTTCAAGGAACTCGTCAGTTTTTAAAAATTTGTGCTGACGCTCACGGGCCATGATATCGTAAATGGTCAGCCCGACTTTTAAGATTTTTTTCCCCGGACTTTGTTCTTCATAGACCGGCAATAGAAAACCCAGTGGTTCTACCAAACCCGGCGCTTCGGCCAGGAGGCGATCGCGCTCTTCCACCGCGATTTTTGTCATTAAGAAATGTCCCTCCTTGATATACCGCAAGCCCCCGTGCACAAGCTTTGATGAGCGGCTGGAGGTGCCCCAGGCAAAATCTTTTTGTTCGATGAGAATGCCCTTGAGACCCATGCGAACCCCTTCCCGCAGAATGCCGGCTCCGGTGATGCCGCCCCCGATGACGATAAAGTCCCAGGTTTTGGGTAGTTTCTTTAAGCTCATATTTTTATCCATAGCGCCACAGAAGACAGATTTCGGAATTCGGATTTCGGAAACAGGTGTCAGGTTACAGAAGTCAGAAGACAGGTGTCAGAAAACAGATACTCTAAGATGAAATGCTGACTTCGGAGATCCTGTCGATAATGCACAAATTCTGATAATCCGGTGTTTGTCTGTTATTTTCTGTTTTTCCTTGCATATATCCCCTTTGGTCTTGGGCTTTACTGGCTAATGTTTTAATCGGCATTAAGCATCAGAAACTCAAGCTTTTCCTTCGACACTTGTTCGCCTCCGGTGGATTCGATATGCGCTTTTTTTAAACTGGCAAAGCCGAACTCTCTTTCTCGATTAAACTGGCCGCTTCGTCGGCCATCGGCAACCCTGATACGTAGCACGAGCTTCCGACTTCCACATTCCAACTTCCGAATTCTGTCCTCTGTCTTCTGCCCTCTGTCATCTGTGTCTCCCGTCTTCTGCCTTTAGACGCCTGTTTCCGACTTCCGCATGCCACATTCCGAATTCCAAAATCTGTCCTCTGCCTCACGGCAGCAACTTTTCCGGATTCATCCGCTGATCAGGGTCAACATGGCTAAAGATCTCCCGCAGCGTGCTGATGCCGATGGCTCCCTTTTCATTTAATAAATAGGGTCGATGATCTTTACCCACCCCATGCTGATGCGTAATGGTTCCGCCGGTGGCCATGATGGTCCGGCTGGCCGCGTGTTTTAAGCGTTGCCAGGTATCAATGGTCTTGCGGGGGTCCTCGGACAGCCGGAAAAGAAAGGTTGTATAAATACTGGAACCGCTCGAGTAAACATGCGAAAGATGGGAGAACACATGCACACTTTCATTGCCGGGTGTTAAAGCATCATGGATAGATTTTTCAATGGCGTACATGGTTGGCGTCACTTTGTCCCAGGTGATGGCGGTTTCCAGCGTATCAACCGCATAGCCCAGATTCCAGAGCGTGTTTCGCAGATACGCGGAGCGAAAGCGGTTTTTTTTCCAGGCCCGGCCCATGGGTCGGCCGATGCGAACGCCTTTGTGACGGCGAACAATAGAAAACGCTGCTCGTCGCGCAGCCGTCGTCATCGTCCGGGAACCGGTAAAGCCGAGCAGGCACATGCAGAACTCTTTGTCCGGAATGCCGCGCAGGCGAAGATAGCGCTTAACCAAAGAGATTTGCCGTTCATGGCCGGCTAACGCTAAATTCGTCATTGTTTCTGACGGGTTGCTCAGCCGGACCAATGAAAAAGCAATATCCGTTCCGGCCATGGTTTGCAGCGCTTGTTGGCCTTGCTCCCATGACGGAAAGAAAACCCCGTACACATCGTCTATTTCCGGGGCAGGAGAGATTCTGACAATAACATTGGCCAACACTCCCATTTTCCCTTCCGATCCCAGCAGGATCTGGCGCAGATCAGGTCCGGCAGCCGACGCCGGGAAAGGCGGCAAGTTCAAAGAACCCCGGGGTGTGAAGATTTTCCCGCCCGCGAAAAGATCCTCGATTCGGCCGTAATGTCTGGACTGTTGGCCACTGGATCGGGTAACCACCCATCCGCCAAGAGAAGAATATTCAAAAGACTGGGGATAATGGCCCAGGGTAAACCCACTGGCATTAAGCTGTTGTTCGAGTTGAGGACCGCGAATTCCAGCCTCAAAGACTGCCAGACGACTATCACCTTCAATGCTGATCAGACGGCTGAGCCGCTCAAGGGACAGGCTGAGAACCGGCCTTTCGGTTTCCGGCACCGCCAGGTGGCCGACCACACTGGTGCCACCCCCATAAGGGATGATGATCACATCCCGCTCGCCGGCGAATTTCAGCAGCTCCCGGACTTCATCCAATGTGGTCGGCAGGGCGACGCCATCCGGAAATCGCTCCAATGTTCCGCTCCGCAAACCTATCCAATCCGGCAGGCTCTGGCCATGGGCATGGTCGAGGCGCAATTTCGCATCAAATGCGATTAAGGGGTGCCGGGGCAGGCGTGATTTCGGCATTCGTTCCACAAACTTTGCAAGAGGATAGTCCGGACTGACCCGGCCATTTCCAATCACATCGCGCAAAATCTCAAGACCTGGCGGCGGCAGATCCATGGTTATCGTCTCATCACCCCAGCCGTTCCAGCGTTGCATGGTCCCCGTCCTTATTTAAGTAACCTGATTATGTCACGCCTGATCCCGCGGTACGAGTCCGCACCTCCTGCCAGATCGTGATGCTTTGTTGCATGGCGCTTTCGACTACCTGCTCGACGGCACCAGGGCTGTTATCAATTGTCCGGCTAAGCTCCCGGTAATATGTCCGGGAAGCCTGGCGGGCCTTTTTATCGCTAAAATAAATCAACGCCATACTGGTGAAGATCATGGAAAAGTCGTTGAGTATTAAAGAAAATACCGGGTTGTGGCAATTTCTAGCCATGAGTATATGCAGTTCCCAGTCATAGTCTGAATAAATCCGGGCATTTTCAATAATGTTTGGGGCTTGAGCCAGAAATTCAAGAATAATCTTTGGATGATAGATGGCGGCACCCCTGGCCATCGGAGGCAGCATGGTAAGGCGAACTTCAAGCAGATGAGTGATAAAGCCGTTAGGCAGGCAGTCGGCATATTTGGATAGTGTGCTGAGCAGGCTCAACCCGCCTTCCTGCCAATAATCGTTTACCACCGTGGGTTTACCGTGTTGTATCGTGATCCATCCCTCACCGGCAAGACGTCGCAAAATTTCCCGCAGGGTCGGGCGGGTAACCCCCATTTGCTCGGCCAGGCGTCTTTCATTCGGCAGGGACGCGCCGGTCGAATAGGTACCATTCAGTATTGCAGTGACCAGGTATTTTTCAACATATTGGGCCGGTCGGAATAGTTGATTCGGATTTAACTCCATGGCGTGGTTTCCTTTTTTGGTTAACTGGCAAGAGGTCATACCACTTTTATGGATATAGGTCAATGCAAATTTAAGATAGAGCGAAGAATAAAAAACTGAGGAGATACTCGAAGAAATGCCTAAAATGCCTAAAGTTAAAAGCGCCTAAAATTAAGGTGTCGTTTCACTCCATCCATTAAAAATTCTATCAGTCTTAAGTGTAATAGTTGTCCATTGATATTTTAAGGAATTTAAAATCTTTACAACGATTAAAGCGTGATTAGATTTTACACTAAATTCGTTTCCTGAATAAAATAATTTGCCTGTGACGAGGTGTCCATGAACGAAATATTGACGCTGGTTATTGCCACCAGCAATCCGGGGAAAATCGTCGAAATCCGGGACCTGCTCGATGGTTTTCCGGTCAACATCAAAAACCTGGACGATTTTGGACCGATTCCGCCCGTGGAGGAGGACGGGGATACTTTTGATGACAATGCCTACAAAAAGGCCAGCTTCGTCTCAAAGATATTGGGCCTGCCGGCCCTGGCGGATGACTCCGGGCTGGTGGTCGACGCGCTGGGTGGGGCTCCGGGTGTTTATTCGGCCCGCTATGCCGGCGAAAATGCCACCGACGAGCAGCGTTACACCAAACTGCTGTCTGAGATGAAAGGCAAGACCAATCGCAAAGCAGCCTTTGAATGCGTTCTATCGATAGCGGTTCCTCCGGGTCCGGCCTTAACTTATGAGGCTTCCTGCGAGGGATTGATTGCCGAGCAGCCGGTCGGTGAAAGCGGTTTTGGCTATGATCCGGTTTTCTATTATCCACCGCTGGAAAAAACTTTCGGCCAATTGACCCGGGAAGAAAAGAGCCGGGTGAGCCACCGGGGTAAGGCGCTGCAGGAGCTTCGGGAAGAATTTGACAAAGTATTAACCTGGCTCGAGCAGAACATGCCGATTCAAGAAAGGCATGGGTGCCAGCATGAAAAACATTAAATTCGCCGATCTGGAGGATATTATTGCAGCCGGGCATTGAACCTCGTTGAAAAGATTATTTTTTGACCCGGGCTTCTAATGATGATAGGCTGTAACAATTACAGCCTTAAAGGATGACCCAAAACACTTCCGGTAGATAAAAGCAAATCCGATACTACCTTGCCCCGGGCAGGGCAGATAAATTTCTAAAAACAGATTCATCATTTAAATAAAAAAGGGAGAATTAGAAATGGCACCTAAAAAAGACGTCATTGATATTGTGACTGAATTAGGCGGAATCAGAACGGCGCAAGCCGCTGACAACGTATTTGCAGAACGAATTGAGGCAGCCCAAATGGTGAAACTGGACAAAATTCAAAATGAAGCGGTCCTGCTGAAGATTGCCAATGCCATCGTGCTCTGTGAACCGGACAAGGTGTTTATCAATACCGCCTCCGAAGAAGACCGGCAATTTATCAAGGACCTTTCCCTCGAAAAGGGGGAGGAAAAATCCCTGCCGATGGAGAACCACACCATCCATTATGATCTGAAAGAAGAACAGGGTCGCATTATTGACCGCACTTTTTACATCAGCAATGAAGGAGAAGAGGTCAATTCCCTTGCCAACAAAATGGATCGCGGCGAAGCCTTCGAGGACATCAAGGACAAAATGGCCGGCATCATGAAGGGCAAAATAATGATGATCGGTTTTTATCTGCGCGGTCCTGTGGGGGCGCCGGCATCCAATCCGGCGGTAGAAATTTCCAGTTCTACCTATGTTCTGCACAGTGCCGATATTCTGTACCGCAACGTCTATGCGGCCTTTGACCAGGAAGTGGAGAAATTAGGACATTTTTTTACCAACATTCACAGCGAGGGCCTGAATCGGGCCCAAGATTTACCCAATGCCCGGGTCTTTATGGATCGCAGCCATATGACCACCTACAGCTTCAACTGTACCTATGCCGGCAACACCTTGCTGATGAAAAAAGGAAACCACCGGTTCGCGGTGGATCGCGCGGTCTATGAAAACCGGGCCGAGCAGGTGGCCGAGCATATGTTTATCACCGGCATTGAAGGCCCCGGCGGCCGGATCACCTGGATGATCGGCGCGGCCCCCAGCGGTTGCGGCAAGACGACATCAGCCATGGCGGGAGACCATTTTGTAGGCGACGACCTTGCCCAGGCCTGGCTCGCCGAGGACGGTTCCATCCGATCCATCAACCCGGAAAAAGGCATTTTCGGAATTGTTGAGGACGTCAACTGGGACGGTGATCCGCTGCTGATGAAATGCCTGCGGGAACCCGGCACCGAAGTCATTTGGTCCAATGTTTTGATCGATGAAAACAGCGTGCCCCAATGGGTTGGCAACAATGAGGAGCCGCCGCCCCAAAAAGGCGTCAACTTCCAGGGCGCCTGGGAACCGGGCCTGGTTGATGATAACGGCAAAGAAATTCCCATGTCCCATCCCAATTCGCGCTGTACCCTGACCAACAGCGCCCTGGGCAATTATTCCGCAGAAAATGAGAACGGCGCCGGCGTTGAAACCCGTATTGTTACTTACAGCGGCCGTGACAGCGACACCATGCCGCCGGTGTGGGTTGCCAAGACGCCGGATGAAGGGGTTGTGATCGGTGCCTGCATTGTGTCGGCTGCCACCGCCACCGAGGTCGGCGCCACCGGTGTGCGGCGTCAACCCTGGGCCAATGCGCCGTTCATTCCCGGCTCCCTGGGTGAATATATGGCGGCCCAGTTTGAATTTTTCGGCAGTGATAAAATCGCTTCGGATAAACAGCCGATTTTGTCCGGACTAAATTACTTTTTGACGCACGAAGCCCGGGGCGGAGATTCTAAAAAGCTGCTGGGCGAGAAAAAGGATGTTAAAGCCTGGATGGCCTGGCTGGAGCGCAGGGCCCATCAGGAAGTCGATGCCATTGATACGCCCATCGGGTATTTGCCGAAATATGCAGATCTGAAAGAGTTGTTTAAATCCAAAATCGATAAAGAGTATCCTGAAGATCTGTATGAGAAGCAATTCTCGCTGTACATCGACAATATCCTCGGCCGAATCGACCTGCAGATTGAGGCTTACGGCAAAGAGCCGAATATTCCGCAAAGACTGTTCGACATTTTAAAAAAGCAGAGACAGGAGCTCGAGGCCTTAAAAGATAAATACGGCTCGATTGTATCGCCGAAACAGTTAGAAGAGGCATAAAAAGCTGGCAGGCTGGGAGGCCAGGAAGCTATACAAGCTGGGAAGCCAGGATGCCGGGAAGCTGGAAAGCAGGGACAACACAAAGACCTTTGTGCCATCGGTTTTCTATATTCGCAATTTTCTGCAATAAGATATTCATTTTACGGGGGGGCAGGGCTATAATCAGACACCCTGATGCCTTAGCCTCCCGGCTTCCCACCATTTCAGATTCAGATCGTTATTACTAATTTGACCATCAGTTTCCATTAGACCGTTACCTTAACTCCGCGAGGATTGTTTGCAGCCTGATAATCGTAAATCCATCATCAAAGCTCTTCTAAGCCGCCGTATGCTGGTCGCTTTGATCATGGGTTATATGGCCGGTTTGCCATTGGAACTGACCAGTTTTGTGCTAAAGACATGGATGCGCGAAGAAGGTGTCGACCTCACGATTATTGGCTTGTTTGCGCTTGTGGGCTTGCCCTACACACTAAAATTTATAACCGCACCGGTACTTGATCGTTTTGCCATACCACTCTTTGGACGTCGACGCGGATGGTTGATAATTTTTCAAATCGGACTCATGGTTTCAGTGTTCAGCTTAGGCACTACCAATCCCGGCCAGAATCCGACCATAGTTGCTTTTTTCGCTTTGATAGTCGCCTTTTTTAGCGCATCTCAGGATACGGTTATTGATGCCTATCGCCGCGAAGATTTGGCGGATGAAGAGCTTGGTTTAGGATCATCCCTTTATGTGAGTGGCTATCGGGTAGGTATGCTCCTAGCGACGGGTGGTGGTCTAATCTTGGCCGACCACATGCCGTTTTCGATGGTTTACGCTATTATGGCCGCTTGTCTATTGCCAGGGCTGATCACCACGTTGATGACACCTGAACCTGCGACTCCATTTGGTACTCCAGGAAGCATGCGCGAAGCCATTGTAGAACCATTCGTCGAATATTTCCAGCGGCACAACGCGTTATGGATTTTAGCCTTTATCCTGCTTTATAAAATTGGGGATACAATGGCTGGCTCAATGACAGCAGCATTTTACGTCGACCTAAATTACACTAAAACGGAGGTCGGCACGGTTGTAAAACTCTTTGGATTTTGGGCCATAATGGGGGGCAGTCTTCTGGGTGGTATAATTATGCTCAGGATCGGAATTAACCGGAGCTTATGGCTCTTTGGAGTCTTGCAAGCTGTATCAACGGCCGGCTTTGCTGTTTTATCGGTAATTAGTCATCAGGTGTCTGCGTTAGCAGCAGTCATAGCGTTTGAAAATCTAAGTGCCGGAATGGGAACTGCCGCCTATGCGGGCTTTATGGCGAGCATTACCAACAAAAAGTTCACGGCCACCCAATACGCCCTTTTAACCAGTCTGATGGGAGTGCCTCGTGTCTTCGCATCAGCCGGTACCGGCTATTTAGCTAAAAATTTGGGATGGACCGCCTTCTTCATCTTTTGCACCTTAATTGCCATTCCCGGAATGCTACTTTTACTGAAATTTGCACCCTGGAATTCCAAAGCTGTGGTTGAAGCCGAAACATTATAAAAAGTTAAATCCAAAAAATGAGCAAAACTCTATACACCAATGACCGACGATAAACCGGATAAAAAAGCATTAGCGCGTTTCCGTACGCTGCGGGAAAGACGGCAGCAGCTTATGGCACTGGAGCCCAAAGATGCCATGCAGCGCATCCTGTTAGATCCCCAGCCCCTGGCCCTGGTGCATTCATTTCCCGAGCAGGATTTTTATTTTTTAATCCACGACATCGGCCCCGAAGACGCAGTACCCCTGCTGTCTCTGGCATCCAACCGCCAGTGGGAACACCTGGTGGATCTGGAAACCTGGCAAAAAGACCAAATCGATTCGCAAGCCGTGTCACGCTGGCTGGACTTGCTGCTCGAAGCCGACCCCCCTCGTTTTGTAAACTGGTTTTTGAACGAAAAGCTGGAATTTGTCGAATTTTTTCTGTACCAAAATATCGAGGTCCGGGTCAGAGAGCACGATCAGGATCCGTCCGAGCTCGGCCAGGGTTTTTTTTCGCTGGACGATACCTATTTCATCCGTTTTATCGATCAGTCGGCGGATGCCGCCGAAAATGAGCTTACCGAGCAACAGCGCAAAAAGTTTATTACCCGCTTGGCCGACGCGCTGTCAAATTTCGACCATCGGCTTTATCAGGGCGTGTTACTGGAAGCCACCCATGTTATTCCGGCAGAAACCGAAGAAGACTGCTTTCGCCGGCGCAATGTGCGGCTGGCGGAAAAAGGTTTTTTACCCTTTGATGAGGCGATTGGTATCTACCAACCGGTCAAGCCGCAGGATCTTGCCCAGCAGAGTGCTAAAATTATACCGTCTGCTGAAGACCCGGCATCTCTTTTTCCCGTGCCGCAATATCCGATCCGGTTGCTGATGGAAGACGATCATTTTAGCCGTGTGTTGACCACCATTGAATCGGAAAATGTAGCGAGCCATATCCAAGCCGAGTTTGCCAATCTTTGCAATCAGATCATCGTCGCCGACCATAAAACCATCCGTGAAAGAGATCAATTGCGGGACATCGTCAAAAAGGCCTGCGGCTACATCAGTATCGGCCTGGAGTTGCTATCTAAAGTAAAGATTAAGGTTGATCCCAGCCGGGCCGCTGCTCTGATTGCCAGATACCCGCTGTCGAACATTTTCAGAGTGGGATTCGGTGAAGCGCTGAAACTGAAGTGGCAGACCGAGAAATGGCTTGACCAATGCTGGTATGCCCGCAACGGGCTGCGATTGACTTTCTGGGGCCAACAATGGCTGGGGGTACTGGGTGGACTGTTAATCAAAAAGCCGTTGTATTATGACAACTATAAAACCGGTGTTCTCTATCGGGAATTCGATTCCCTCGAGGATGTCCGGACCACCGCAGAGGCTTTCAGTCAGATCAAAGCCATAGACGGCCTGTTGTCATTGATGTCAATCGATATAGATCGTCCATCCGCCTACGGATTTCTAACCTATAAGAATCTGATCCTGACCCTTTGGGCCAGACACCACCTTCAATTATCTGCCGAGAAGCTAAAGCCTATCACTCAAAATGAGTTCAAACCGTTTTTCGATCAACTGCTGCCGGGACAGCCGGCTAACGGCCCCAGCCAAAAACGAAAAGTTCCCCGGCCGATGAAGCAAAACTTCCTGGACTGGCTGGCAGCCGACACCGGCCTGAAAGATTTCGAGATCACCGCGCGCCTGGGTCAAACCCTGGAAAATCTTTTTGAAGAAATCGAAAGTGAATTGGACCGGGTGTCCGGCCAAGACCTTGATCCCAGATATGTCCAGCTGTTTTTGTTAGAAGATACTTAGGTCTAATCTGATCGGTTCCGGATTCTGGGTTCATAGGATACCGCCGATTCAGATTGATTAATATTAGGAAAAAAATATAACTGAGCCTATCATGACGAACACTTCTGCTGATCGACCCGGACGAATGGAAATTGCCAGGAACTGGCTGCCGCGGTATACCGGCATGCCGTTGGACAAATTCGGTGATTATATTCTTTTGACAAATTTTCACCACTATTTGCGGAAATTTGCCGAAAAGTTTAACTGCGATATATATGGTAAAGACAAGCCGATGCAAGCCGTGACAAACAAGGACGGGTTAACGATCATAAACTTTGGAATCGGCTCTGCGAATGTGGCAACCATTATGGACTTGCTCACTGCCTGTCTGCCTAAGGGCGTTCTCTTTTTAGGAAAATGCGGCGGATTGAAGAAATCCGCTGAGATTGGGAATTTCATCCTACCGATTGCCGCCATCCGGGGTGAGGGTACCAGCAATGACTATTTTCCACCTGAAGTTCCTGCGTTGCCTTCATTCAAGTTGCACAAATTTGTTTCTCAAAAGATCATGGACCACGGGTATGAATACCGCACCGGTGTGGTTTACACGACGAACCGGCGCTTATGGGAACATGATACCCAGTTCCTCGACCGACTTAAGCAGATGACCTGCATAGCCATAGATATGGAAACAGCGACTATTTTCGTCGTCGGTCACTATAACGAGATTGCGCGGGGAGCTCTGCTGCTCGTCTCTGACATGCCGATCACACCGGAGGGGGTCAAAACGGAGGAATCGGACTTGCAGGTGACCGAGGACTGGACCGAAATTCACCTGCAGATCGGAATTGAGGCCATGACTGAAATCGGAGGTCAGGGGGAACGGATTAAGCATTTTAGATACTAAACCTATACTGCCGGCCCGCCTTCTGATAATTTACTATTCCGATATCAAAGAGGCGCACCGCAGGGCCATCTTACTTCGATTTCGCCGCCCCGTATGGATCGATTCGTTTTTCCGCCAGCAATTCCAGGCCCGCGATCTTCCAGCTCCCATCCAGCGGCGGTCTCTTTATACCGGTTCCCTGGAAAAAGTCATCGGGCATCAGGCGGTCGAAGACTACCATGTCATTCACAAAAATCTCCAGCTCGATCCTGACATGATCGTCATTGATATAGATTTCGGCGATATTGGCCGCATTTTCCGCACCGGATAGATTGATCCAGTCGGCATACGCCGGTGGACTGACCATCCAGCAAATGGCAGCCAGGAGTGCGATAATGTGAAAAGATGTATTTTTCATTTAGCGAGGTATGACCTCACTTAACGAGATTCAACAAATCGAATAGACGAGCTCTCGTTCGATCACTATTCAGCTTACTTCGCTACCAGGTGATGTTCAACCCCAGGGCCGGCCCATGCATGGTGGCATCATAAGAAAATCTATGATTGCCACTTCCGGTCGAATAATCCTGATACAGCGCACGATAGCCGCCAAAAAAGCCGACATGCTTCCAGGGCTTAAAATCCACCAGACCGGCTCCATTCCAGGTTAAACGCGATCCGACGCCGAAACCACCGAAATCAGTTCTTAAGCGCAACGCCCATTTTTCGCCGAAGGGCCACTTCCAGCGTAGGCCGATATATGGGTCAACCCAGTCTTTGCGCTGGTCGGGATCCGACCTCGGACCGGGAAAGTCCAACTCGACATCCATCGATGAATAGCGCAATCCACCAAATCCATCGATCACAACACCATCTTCAACCAGGCGATAAAATGCAGCCAGTTCATATAGGATTTGAGTGTATTCGATGTCAATGGGGCCGTCTTCCGGATTTAAGACAATATAGTTAAGATCTGTAAAAAATCCCCAGCTTTGATTGCGCACGCCTTCAAAATGAAAGGTCAGGGCGCCGTTCAGATTATCAAAAACATCGCTGAAGGGAACATCCAGATCAATCCCATTGCCTTTAACCTTCAGATCACCCTTGATCGAGACGGCCCATAAATACATCGGAGCCAGGGCAAACTCCCAGTTTTTGGTACCGTCAGCTTCTGAAGCTTTCGGTGTCGCTGTTTTAGAAGCATCCTGGGCAAACGCCGCTGAGCCTAAAAATGCTAAAACAATGAGTACGCTAAATGCCGCTTTCAATTTCATCATTTTGATTGCTCCTTGATTACATTTCCTTAAATACCTGAATTTTTTTGCAGCAAACTTCGCTTCGGATAAATTGCGGATATAGATGTTTATTCATTGTTGGGCAGAATTTGTGCAAAATTCAGCTATTATAAATCGATTCGACTTCCTTTACTTTTTTTTATCATCTAATAATGAAATCGTCAATTGAGAGCCTCAAATATGCATTAGAAAAATAGGAAATTCTATTTTAATTTTACTTTCCGTTGTGGTAAATTGAAATCAAATGAGAAAATATAGGGAATAAAGTTGGAGAATAAAATGACTAGAAACACTATTAGTCTTGGAGTGGTCCTGGCAATTTTACTGGCTGCTCCACGGATTTTGTATGCGGTTGACATCTATAATCTGGCTGATCAGTCGACGCTCAGGTGCGCGGGAGGGATTGTTGCCACCGGAGATTCAGACCGGGCGGTTTTGCAAAAATGCGGGGACCCACTGGATGTGCAGTCCAAACAAGATGTCGGTCGCGTCTGGATATATAACATCGGCCAGAGTAAATTCATGTATTACCTTGCATTCCAGAATGGAAAATTACAGCGAATTGTCAGCGCTCCCTGCAATGCCAATGATTACGACTGCTATGATTTAAGATAACCTGACCTGGATAATGATTATTGCAAATTGAAGATTGAAGATTTACGGATCGAATCAATAAGTCAATATTCAGAATGGTAGCTGCGTCTGTCCTATCTTTTCACGGCTTCACTGATCACTTGGACCGCTCTATCGATATCGTCCTGGGTGGTATGCCGGCCGGTCGTCAGCCTTAAGGTTCCTTTGGCCCAGTCCAGCGGCACGTTCATGGCTTTAAGCACATGGGAGATTTCGACAGTGTCCGAGTGGCAGGCGGCGCCGGCCGAAGCGGCAATTTCAAGGCCGACTTTTTGCAAAATTCGATTGGCTTCGCGATCATGGAAAGAGAGGCTGAGCGTGTTCGGCAACCGCTGATGAGGGGGGCCATTCAACCGAACCCGGTCACATTTTTTTTTAAGACCTTCATATAGCCGATCGCGCATGGCCTGCATATGATCCGTGTTTTTGACAAGATCCCGCCGGGCAATTTCACAGGCCTTGCCCAATCCCACAATTTCCAAGACATTTTCGGTGCCGGCCCGCCAGTTGGATTCCTGGCCGGCACCGTGCATAAATTTGGCCAATTCGACACCGTTTCGAATATATAGGACCCCGATGCCTTTGGGCGCGTATATTTTGTGTCCGGCAACCGAGAGTAAGTCAACCCCGAGGGTGTCGACTTCGGCCGGTATTTTACCCAGGGACTGGGCGGCATCCGTGTGGACCAAGATGTCGTATTTCTTGGCCAGTTCAGAGATCTCAGCAATGGGTTGAATGCTGCCGACTTCGTTATTGGCGTGCATGATCGTGATTAATATCGTATGCGATGTAATTGCATCGCCAACATCCGATACACGCACCAGGCCTTGTTCATCAACCGGAAGATAGGTGACTTCACAGCCGTTGTCTTCAAGATATTTACAAACCTCTAATATCGCGGGGTGTTCTATCTGACTGGTGATTATGTGATTGCCTTTATCCCGGTCAGCGTAGGCGACTCCCTTGATGGCATGGTTGTTGGATTCGGTGCCGCCGCTGGTAAAGACGATTTCTTCCGACCGGCAGTTGAGCAGCGCTGCCACCTGGCGGCGGGCTTGAATGACAGCCTGCTGAGGTTTACTGCCGTAAAAGTGACCGCTGGATGGATTGCCGAACACTTCTTCCAGATAGGGTCTCATGGCAGCGATGACTTCGGGGTCATGCGGGGTGGTGGCGTTGTAATCCAGATAGATGGGGCTGGGCATAATTGGCACCTTCCGGCGTTTTGGATTAATATCATAATTCCACTTGATCGGAGAGAACATCTTCTGCTTTACGATTGAGACGTTTAGAATTTCTATTCAGAATCTCCAAATCCCTATCATCTCTAAGTTGTTTCGCTTTTTGTTTCAGATAACCACGTAAAGCAATTTTGATAAAAGCTGAACGATCTTTGATTCTCCGCTCATTTGATCTACTGCTCGCAGAACCTCTTCGGATAAGTTCATAGATGTTTTAACTTTCATACTACTTTAATACTACCAAAAGGAGAATCTGTCATCCTATAATTAATTTTCGAAATTTGCGTGATGGAGCTGGCTCTGGATTATCGGAGTGTTGCATTTTTAAATAAAATCAGATTTCATTCTTAAATTGTAATTTACCATTACTCCAGCACTCCAAACGCGCCATATTGAACTACAATATTTGATTATTCCTCTTTCAGCCTAGCTTCCACAGATGGAACGAATTTCAATCTTACCCTGATTCGATTCAAACCCGTTGTTATTGATAACATCGTAAAAGACGATAACTATTTCGATCCCACCTTCGTTATCAGGTCAATTCCAACAGATTGGGCGATACCGCCCAAATTTAGTTGTCCGTCGTCCGTTGTTAGTAATCGAAATAAACTTTTCTGATCAATCTCTCACAGAGCTCGCAGAGCACACTGAGTATTTTAATCTCTGCCAGCTCTGCGGGCTTCAACAAAGCCCCGCGGAGCGGGATGCAAGCATGGGCGAGAGTTCTATTTTTTTTAAATTTTTCCAACTTCCGCATTCTGCCTTCCCACTTCCTTTTTTCATCCCACCGTGTTCCTTAGGTCAATTCCAACGATGTCTGCAATGTGCGAGCAGTATCAAACGTTTGACGGGTCTCACGCAAACCATACGCCGCAAAGCGTGGCCGAAAGCCCCGCGCAGGAGCGAGCCCTTGAAGCGGGGCAGATGGGCCGCTTTTTGGGCTGAAAGTATAAAGCGAAGCTGTAAAGAGGGTATCTGAGGAAGGCGGTAATCAATGCAATCGGCCATTCTGATTTTCCCTGCAATGCCAAAGATGGTGAGTTGCCAGGTTGATAAATTGCCGAGTACGGAAAGATCTACCACCCCAACGGAGAAAACCAATTGGGAGTTATTCGTTATTCCGCCTCCGGCGGATTAGTTAATCGTTTAAGAGGAATTTTGCCTTTTTTCAAGACAACGTCAGGATATTTGTCGGGGTGTAAGAATCAGATTCAGAAGGGCAATGGAGCACTGCCTACCGTGTTCGCAAATCGCAGTCGGACCGCATCAGCAAGAGGGGCTTAAGCGAGATCAGAATAGATACAGGAAGATGAAATAACCGAAAGAACCCCCTTTTCAATACCTCCGCCGAGTCCATAGCATCCAGGACCTTGATTTGTCAATAGATTATTAGGTTTAAAAAAGGGCGAGGGACAAGGAAATCTAGGGGACGTCCATAAATAAGTAATTAACTATTTCCCAGGTTGAGCGGTTTCCGGCCTGGGCGGGATCAGGTTCCGGGTGCCCCTTTTTGCAAAAGGGGGAAGCAGTCAAAATGCACGGATTTATTGAGAAGTTACCAGACTATTGTTCATTCTGATGATTTAAGTGCAAAATTCAGGTTATAGCCCCAAGAGTTTTTTCGACATACTATGCAGTTCAGAGTTTGCCAGCGCGACCACTTTCTTCTTGACCGTCCGACAGAAATTTCAGAGATAAATCGCGCTATTTTTCCTGACCCCGCTATTGACAGGACTTCAGCGCTTTATGATTTGTAAGACCCCACTGTCATCAACATAGTATCCCAAAGAAGATAGGACTTCAGCTTGGGTCTTACTCGGTGTTTCAAGTCGACGGTTTAATTCTCGACTTCCCTTGCTTAGCGTCAGCACAGAGTGCAGGTGGCGCATATCGTCCATTACATTTTCAGCAGTGCGCTTGATGCCAAGCGCAGAAAGTTTTAGCTCTAATCTTCGCAGATAAGTCAAGGCAACCACACATGAAAAAAGATGGCACCTGATTTTGCTATCAGTCCAGTGTCTGATTGGCCTGGCAGCTACCAACTCATCGTCATTGCTGAGCCGGAAACGGTTTTCCACCTGCCAACGATCAAGACTGGCCTCTACAATCTCTCGAGTTGTCCAGTCGGTGTTATCAGTGATAATGATATTTTTGCCGAACATAGCCTGTTTTCTGATCACTTGATAGGAATCTTTTCGGAAACTCATTGACAGCCCATCATCGGATTGATGAAATTCCAGAATAAATAGTTCCGATGAGACATGCAATCGTTCACAGAGGCGCAAATAGCGTTCTTTGATAACATTCGCTTTACGCCAGTGTGGTGCTTGCGCTTTTACTTTTGCCCGCATGGCAAGCAACTCTTGGCGGATCGTCTCCAATTTGCTTTGCAATGTATAGACTTTCTTTCTTGCGGTGACAGGATTGTACGTCACCACGACGGCTCGTTGCTTGCCCCAATATTCACCACTGGTTCGATAAGCAAGTAAGCGTTCCTCGGGCATGCCCTGCTCCACCAAGCGCTGGTTTTTGGCGATATCAACGGGCTCAAATCGTTGAATCGGTGTGGTAGCCAGTTCCTGGGCAAAATAGGTGGAATAAGTGGTGACGAAGTGGATCCGTGAGTGTTCATCAATCCAGGCAAAGTTGTCTTCTGAATTCATGCCTTTGTCTATCACCACGGTAAGACGTTCTTTGGTATTGTGTAAGCCGCACACGATTGCAAACATTTCATCCATTATTTTTTCAAATTGCTTACTGTCGTGGACATTGCCAGGATAAACCGCATGGTACAAGGGCAGCCTGGAGTCACGGGCCACCAAAAGCCCAAGACCAATTTGGCGCAAATGATGGCGACCGGCCTTATTTTTGCCCCGCCGGGCCAGATCTGATTGCGTGTGGCTGGCCATAAAGGTGTAGTAATTTGTTGTGTCGAACAAAAGGCAATCAGCGCTTGGAGATTCAAGCTGCCACAGACGCGCAAAAAATTCTTTTGCAATCTTTCTAAGAGACGTTTCGCTGACTCGATTCCATTTCTCCCAATAACGTTTGCTTGTCAGTTCGTTGATATCAACCGGGCGAATATGCTGAATGGCAGTGCGCTTATACCACCTGGTTAGCTTATTTTTACTGACGGCCTCTACCATTCGATTCCATATACAATAAAGAAAATACTCACCGATCGTCGGTCCTTTTTCTCGATCAGCTCGTGGAATCACTGCGTCAACAATAGCACACAGATCGATATCCTGGTTTATCTGTTGCGCCAACCACAAAGCGCCAAATTCTTCTACCTTAAGCTTGATGGCACCTTGCTCTTGACCCGTTGCAAAAGAAAGCACCTTGGCCGGTGATCCAATATAGGCCTGTGATACCACTTTTGGTTTTCCATCGACACGAGCTATCTCCCGAACGTACAAGTAGGGTCTTCCTTTTTTCTTCTTGATGTGGAAATGAGCCATGCGCCCACTATATATGGTAGGGTCTTACATGTCAAGCACAAAAAGACTGAAAAGCGTATTTTTATATGATTTAGAGCCGAAAAATAGAGATTATGGGTAGGTCTTACATAAGAGGCGGCCAAAAGTGTCATAAAATCAATGGGTTGCAACAAATTCGATGGTTTAGGCCTGAAACTCCAGT
>Ga0209260_10000243_pt1 | contig 33456 bp, 28 predicted proteins | sample WorMetTypGCAVOLI_FD_187421 | JGI IMG/M metagenome (GOLD analysis project Ga0209260, IMG submission 187421) | Marine gutless worms symbiont microbial communities from Max Planck institute for Marine Microbiology, Germany - Olavius algarvensis... ...
TGTTGCCGGTAATTGTTTGTTTTTGGCGAAATTAACAACCACCCTACATACAAGGAGGATTTTTTTCAATGACTCGTTTTACAACTCATTATATGACTCATTCTAAACTCGTTTTTGGACAAGAGTGACCCTGGAATATGATTGCAATGATTTGGCATGTCTTTTTAGAGATACTGAAAATTGTACTCTCAACAATAGGGGTCGATTTTGATTGGAAATTAAATGCATTTCATACATGGGTCGCTATTGTACTCATGGACGTTTGGCATTGGACGAGCCTTGTTGTATTGCTTTGCTATTCCAGCTTAACAACCATACCCACTGCCTTCTATCGTGCAGCCGCCATTGATGGAGCGTCCCGTTGGAATGTGTTTCGTTACATAGAGCTGCCTAAAATGAAAGGTGTATTGCTGATGGCGATACTGCTACGTTTTATAGATAGCTTCATGGTCTTTGCCGAACCCTTCCGTCTCAATGCAGGCGGACCCCGTAGTTCGACCACGTTTTTGGCGATGGATTTAGCCCATGATGTTGTTTCGTATGATTATGGCCCGGCGGCGGCAAGGTCGGTCATCTATTTTATTATAATATTATTCGTATCGTGGATGTTCAAAACCGCGCTCGCCGTTCAAGAATCTGACAACAAATACGGTAAAAAGATCACAGACACCAATGGGTAAACCAGAGATTACTAAATTTGAAAATCTATTCGCTAAAATCCCGATTTTAGGGATATGTGGTCCTATGGACGCTGGATTAAAAACAAATAGAATTTTAGCTATTGACATCGCACGTTTTTACGCAATCGCTTTGGTTTTTTATGGTCACTTTATCGAAGAACTAATGCTGCTGAAGAATCCTGCGGCAGCTAGTCAATATAAGTATATTTACTCCTTTCATATGGTTTTGTTTATTGTCCTGGCGGGATATGTTGCCAAAGAAAGCCATGTCGGATGGAATTGCGGCAAGTTTTTAAAGCACCGGTTTTACACCCGTCTTTTGCCTTTTATCTTTTTCACATTATTGATGATGATACCACCGTTTTTCGTTAACGGAAAATTTTTCGGCTTGGTATTACCCAGCATCGTGGGTTATGGTATAGGTCTTATCAACACCGCTTTCGGTCTACCGTCGTTTTGCATTCCTTCGTGGTTCCTGCTGCTGATTATTGGTGTAGAATTGGTTCACTATGGAGCCTTTCGTTTTTTAAAAGACTCCAACGTAAAAATATTGTTTGCAGCTATAGGATTTTATGTCGTGGGATATTGGTTCAACTTGAAGCTCGATTTATTTAACCCCCTTAAAGGCCGGATCGTTGGCTGGAACTATTTTTTCATCCACGAAGCGATAACCTTATACCCTTTCTATTTGTTGGGAATATACCTCCGTCGCATGCGATTTTTAATAGATGCGGTATCGACCCGGATTTTGTTTCCGGGTGCAGTCGTTGCTTTCTTAATCGTCCTGTTCACATACCAGCTAAACACAGGCCCCTTTAATTTTCATGTCTATAATTATGTGGTAATTTTGTTTTCTTCTCATGGCCATATATTGCTATTTCCTTTAACTGCCATAGCGGGCTGCGCGCTGATTCTTCTAATCGCCGGTATGACACGCACCCAAAAGACAATCGTTTGGTTGGGGCAAAACACATTTATTCTTATGTGTTTGAATGGAATTTTCTATCACTATATCAACCCGCCAACTGCTAAATGGGTGCTTGCAAACCTTCCCAATTCGGCTCTAAGTATATTTGGCGTTGGCCTAATAATGACTGTGGCAAGCTTGGCGCTATGCATGCCTTTTATATTATTGTTCAATATGTTGGTCCCTCAACTCGTTGGCAAACCAAAATTAAAGGGGCTGCTTTTAAGGCGCCTACATTTTAAATGGTTGCCAGCCACCCTTTATATTACATTCTTATTCCTACCGCTATTATCGCTTGTGTCTTTAAGTTTCCACTCAACACTAAGGGGCACTTCAATCCCTGTAGGGCAATTCACTGTGTTAAATTACATTCACGTTTTTCAAAACCCCGCTTTGACAGCCTCGATCATCAACTCCGTAACGTATGTAACATTGAACATTCTCATTACCGTCCCCGTTGCTCTACTTGCCGCATACGCTTTTTCGCGGTATTCTTTTGTGGGTGATAAACATCTTTTTTTTGGTTTCTTAACACTACGAATGACACCGCCGGTGGTGATGGTCTTCCCTGTATTTCTAATATTTTCAGCACTGGATCTCGTAAATAAGCCTCTCGCTATAGCATTAGCGCATTGTTTATTTAATGTGCCTATTTCTATTTGGGTGCTGGAAAGTTTTATATCTGCTATCCCAAAAGAACTAGACGAAAATGCATTTATAGACGGTTATTCTTTCTTTCGGTTTTTTACTAGAATACTAATTCCGATAATGGCGCCAGGAATCGCAGTGACTTCTTTCTTTTGCTTTATGTTCTCATGGGTGGAGATAGTCTTTGCCCGTATATTGACCGTGACCAGTGGCAAGCCAATTAGTATGGCTGTATCAGCTTTATTTTCTTTTAGAACAGATATAGGCCTTGTGATGGCGATGACTGTACTTTCAATTATCCCCGGTGCTTTAATGATTTATTTTGTACGAAATCACATTGCTAAAGGTTTTACTATTAAGCAGGTTAATTAAATTCAGTAAACCCACGGCTATGCAGGATAGACACCCAAAGTTTGACAATTACGGGAGAATAAGAAAGCCTCGTGGATCGTGAACCGCTCAAAATTAACAATCTCCGATGGGTTCGCGGTGTTGTATCTGGGTGTCGTCTGCGCGAAAGCAGCACTGCATAACAGAGCCGCAACCTTTGAACCTTAGAAACTCGTTTGAAACTTCGCTTATTTGAAAGCGAACCACCCTAAAGACGTGATCTAAAGACAGCAGAACAGCAGAATAACGAATATCGAATATCGAAGGGTGGTTTCGCTCCTGGCCTTCGTAGCCTTTTCGGCGGAGTAGACTTGCTCAGTCATTTTTTTTACAAAACGGACCGTTCGACACTGAGGCTCACGACGGGCAGAATACATTGACCGTACGCCTGAAGCCTTGCGCCGTGTGCCAACCTTTAATCTACAAAAGATTGGTGATGGGCAGGTGTGGCGTTATGTCTACTCATTTATCGCCATCACTGTATACCCACACCCCACTGGTGGCGCTTTGCACGATGGCGTCGATCACCTTCATATTCGCCACGGCATCTTCCAACGGTGTCGGAACATCCGTGTCATTCAATATCGCTTTGGAAAACAAGTCCCCTTGAAGCGTGTACTGATCACATATGGGAAAGCTGATTTCCTCGGTTTGATCCTGAGTCTGGCACCACAGTCGGCAGGGTTGGTCCGGCGGCGCATTAACTGGGATCTCGATTTCGATGCGACCCCGGGTGCCGAAAATATTTACGCGCTGGTAAGGAGCCAATTGAGTCGAGCAGGTAAATGTTGACGTGCCCCGGCTGAAATCAAGTATCGCGGAGGTTAAACGATCCACACCAAGCTGCGGATCATATTCCATCAAGCCACAAACTTTTTGCGGTTCCGCGCCAAAAATAAATCTGGCAAGCGAAATCGTATAACATCCGATATCCATCAATCCTCCGCCACCAATATTTGCCATATTCCTGATATTGGCGGGATCCGTGTTGTAATAGGAAAAAAACGACTGGATTGTCTGCAATGACCCGATTTTCCCGGAGGCTGCCAGTTCTCGCGCCTTTTGCCACTGCGGGTGATGCCGATACATAAAAGCCTCCATTATTTTAAGATTCGGATGCTTTTCACTCGCGTCCAGGAGTTTTTGGGCCTCAGGCGCTGAAAGTGCGATCGGCTTTTCGCAGAGAACATGTTTGCCGGCCTCAAGTGCCTTGATCGACCAGGGGACATGCAGGTGATTTGGCAGCGGTATATAGACAGCATCGATTTCAGCACAATTCAGCAATTCTTCGTATGATCCAAACGTTCTGGGAATTGTTAGTTTGGTGGCCAGGGCCTTGGCTTTTTCCAGGGAAAGCGATGCGATCGCTTGAATATCACAATGTTTGCTATTCTGCATTGCCGGTATCACTTTTGTGGCGCCGATGCCGGCCGTACTCATTATACCCCACTTGACTTTATCCATAATCAATCTCCTCAGTTAACCCTATAGTTGCATAAAATTTTGAAATCCAACTTTGCTGCTGCAATGAAGACCATTGAAAGTATTGACTGATCCTGGATTCTGGTTTCTGGATACTGGATGTCGTTGAAAATCACCGATAGTGTCCTGTTAGATATCCAGCATCGAGTATCAAGCATCCAGCATCAGCCCGGAAAAAGCAACGATCTCAGGCATAACGGCCAGGATAGATGACAGGAATTTAGGCAATGTTAGGGTTAAGGTTAAATTTATTCCTTAAATATTCAACTATGCTGTTGGTCCAAGCTATGTTTAGCGGTTAGGTGAATGAAAATTATATTCAAAACAGTCTCCTTTTTGGAATTCATCAAATCATTTTCGCATGTTAGTAGCCTAGTCGAACGGAATATATGACAAACGCTATTTTGGCTCAAACACCGTAACCGCCGGCCCGTTTAGCAGCTTTTCATTTATAAAAACTTCGCAACGAAACTTGGCGATCCTTTCGGCGGATGCCGCATTGTGTGCGGCTTGTTCCAGTGTCGCTTCGCCGGTTGAGATGACGGCATACCCGGCAACGATGCAGCAGCCTTTATACCAGCGCAGCATATTGAGAATCGGGTTGTCCGGTGTCATATCGGTCAACTGCGAAATGTCAACCAGCCCCACCCTGGGATTCAAGTAAATAGCTTCGCCGTCTATCGGCTTTACCACGGGATGGTCTTCAGCCAGATAAGCAATTTTAGTTCCGCCGTCTAACAATACTTCGATACCATATTCTTCTGCTAATATCGCCATACCTTCTGCAGTTGCCAACGGGCTTGACGTAATCATACAAGAATTCTGGTGTGTATTTTGATAAATCAGCTTATGCAGCCTTAGATCTAACGAATCGTTCTCTTGAAAACTTATGGTGGTGCGGTTTAGCGGAAACTCGAAATTTTCGGGAACGGCAGACATTGAGCAAAAAATCATCTCCTTTGAAGATATCTTATGGCTCATTGACCCGGTTCCAAATGCGCCTATGGATTGGCGGTAATTATAATTCAGCCTGATACGAAAATCCTCCAGTACGGATGGGTCATTGATTTCACTTTTGGCGGAATCGTTTAGTTCTGAGACAGCGGGATTAACCGGAAAAAACTTATCTCTTCCCAGATCAATGATAGATTTTTGAATCCGGCCAATGTCGACACCTCTTCTTCGGAGAAATATCGCCAGCACCGAGCTGTTTTCCAAAACACTCAAGTAATGAAAGGCATTTTCGGGTGAAGAACCCCTGGCAAACGGACCGTGGCCTCTGACAATCGTTAAGATGTTTTCGCCTAAATATTGAGGAATTCTTTCTTCCATCTCGGAAGATCCGACCGGTTGTTCGTAACTTCCGACCGTGACGCCTCCAATGGAATACGCACCGATCAGATCAACCGGATAAAAAAGGAATTCTTCTCGCTCATGGCTGTCGGTTCCTAAAAATCTAAGGAATAACTGCTTATCTTTGGTATCAAATGAGATAAATGTGCTATGCATATAGTGGGCGTGAATTACAGAATTTACGCCTGGAATTTTCAGGATCTCTCTATGAATCGTTGATTCGGTCGAACCCCGTGCATCTCCCCAACTGACGCCGGAAAAATGTATCGGCACGATATCCTGTTTGATCAGATGGCCTCCTTGCGAGCCGCTGGCGGTAATATAAAATAAATCAGGATCAAAGGGATCACGCATGGAAAGATTGCCGCTATGGGTATTATTGGCGTTAACCAAGGAAATCGCTGTTCCGATTTTTTGCATTCTTTCAAATATACGATGCTTATCATCAGTAGTCATTTGGTTTGATTCCATTTTGCTCGACGAAATGTTTTATACGGATAAAAGATTGCTGGGATGGTATTCTCTGAGTTGCAGTTAATACCGGTTCATAATTTAAAATTTAAGCACAATGTCGTAAAGTCAAAGTAGGGCCGGCCACCATGCCGGCCATATTCCGGAGCATACGATGAACCGACTCCGGCGGGCACCCGTCTTCGCTTAAGCTTCGCCGCGCCAAGCAGAGGCCCTATTAAAAATGGCTGAATTCATTCCTTCGACATTCGTTATTCGATATTCGATATTCTGCGGTTCGCTTTATAAGCTTTAGTACCCTGACAACTGAAACCTGACACCTGAAACCACTTCCCGAAGCTCCAAATCCTTCAGGGTCTCTTCGGTCGGTTTGCCATTTTTGTCCCACCCCAGGGAATCATAATACTCATGGTGCATCTTTTGAAATTCTGCCCGCCGGCAGATTGTCGCAGAGTCCTTTACCCGGATGGTTTCCGAATAAAACCGATCCGGCAGCCAGTCATCGTCCTGGGTCAATCCACACAAAATGTTAAAGACTTTTTCCAGCGTGACAACCCGACTGGCGATTTTTTTAAGCGTTCCTGAATTGTATTCAAGTCCGGTAACAGCGCTGATCAAGGCAGCATATTCATCCAGATTTAAAGAGAATGACCCATAAGCACAAGCACAGATGACATCCAGGGTCGTGTTTTTCAGGGTGGCGTTTTTAGCTATCAGGGGGGTGCCTTCTAGTCTGCCGGCAGGCCATTCGGCATAACCCGCGCAGTAAGCCTGCGGGGCCGTGTAACCGCCTTGCAAATGGCATCCGCCCCGGTTATTCATCTCATAACACAAAGCCTGGCTGAATGACGTCCGAGGATCGTAGGCCGGCAACTCCAGTTTTTTCACACTCATCGAAAGTTCTGTATGGCCATAACGTTCACAGAATCGATAAGAGCCCCTGGCCAGGTGCCTGCCGATTCCCTGCGCTCGGCCGATCAAGTGCACCAATGGGATCAGTAATTCCGGTTTTCCAAAACCGGGCGTTCCATATTCCGATATAAAATCCGCTGCCTCCGCCAAAAACTTTTTTTCCAATGGTTGAATATTTTTAGCCTTTTCAACCACCACATCATAAAGATCAAAAAACGCGGCGATGGTTGCACCCAGGGAAATGGTATCCAGGCCGTAATGGTTGGCCAGATAATTGGCCTGGGTGATGACTGCCAGATCATATATGGACAAATTGGCCCCCATCAGGGCGGTCGATTCAAATTCCGGCCCTTCGCCAGCCTCGATCAGGTCCCCCTGGCCATCGATGAGCCGGGTTTCTCTTTTACAGGTAATCGGGCAGTTAAAACAGGCACCCCTCTTGACCTCAATCCTGGTTTCACCCGGTTTTGCGTTTTTAGCATGGTTTCTCAAGGCTTCGCCGTTGATCTTTCTAATGTTGGCCGGTTTATGGTCAGTATCCCGCATATTGTTGTGAACCAGCTGACCAAAATTGTCGACCATTCCCAAAATTCCCAACGATCCCATGGAAGACAATATTCCGAAATGTTCTTCCTTTTTAGTGAATTTGCCCAGATTAAGTTTCATCCTTGCCTGATAAGAAGCCCCGCTTTTATTTTTAAGCTGTAAATTCTTTTCGTCGGCAACTTCGATGGTCATTTCCCGGCCAGGAAGGACAGCGATGGCATGGAGGTTTTTTGATCCAAAAACGGCGCCCCCTCCACCCCGGCCCAAAGCTTTACCGCGGTCACTCAATACGGATGCAAAATAGGACAGGTTTTTTCCGCCGGCTCCGATCGTCAGAACTTGCGCCTTCTTGGAAAGCTTATCCTTAATCGCAGTCCTGGTTTCGATTGAACTTAAGCCTCTAAGGGACTCGGCCTCAACAAACTCGACGCCGGCGCTTGAAATCACGAGATAGACCGGCTGGGGAGATTTGCCGGTCAGTACCAGCAAGTCATAACCCGATTTCTTGAATTCAACCGCCCAGCGCCCACCGGCATTGGTACTTCCCAGGGCCCCGCTTAAGGGAGATTTATAATTCATGTGAACTCTTCCGGAAGCCGGCATCCTGGTTCCCGTTGCAGGAGAGGTTGCGATGACGATGACATTGTCGGCTGAAAGCGGGTCTACTTCGGCAAAAGGATTTTTATATTTGCCTTCCTGCTGCAGTTTCTTAAAATGTTCAAAAAGAAAACAGATTCCGAAACCCCGGCCGCCAAAAAACAGTTCTGCGGTTTTGGGATCAATCGGATCTGTATGATAAGACGCTTGGCTAAGATTAACATAAAGGACTTTATTCATATATCCTTTTGCCAACCGGTGATTCTTCGAGTTCATGTATTTTATTCCATCGTCTCTCTAATATATTACCTGAATTTTGCACGAGTCGGAGGCTTTCATATTCTCATTAATTTTCATGCATAATTTAGGCCCTATTTATTTAAATCACATCATGTTTGCGCATGATTTATGCCATAGTCAGATTGAATATTTTAGGAGTACTATCGATTTAAATTGAAAAGACAGAGCGAAGCGATACAACAAATCTTCAATCTTCAATTCCCGCTTGTCCGGGTTAGGGTTTATATTGACCAAGCCTGTCAGTCCAGAAGGAAGAATCCATCGGTTCATAAGTTGTCAATTCAAAACTATTGCGCATAATGTGGCGAATTTCACCAGGCTCCTGGATCAGGTCAAGGGCATAGGCCTGGGTTAAGGCATTGCCTAGTGAAGTACATTGCTGTTCTCCGGCGTATACGGGTATGCGACAGGCATTGGCCGTGAATTGGCAAAGCAGCTTATTGGCGCTTCCTCCGCCAACCAGGAATAATGAATCCACGCTTTCCTGACTCAGAGAGCATAATAATTCCAGGCGATAGGCATACTCCAGCGCCAGGCTTTCAAGTACACACCGAATAAGCTCTCCGCGGGAATCAGGTAAAGGCTGCTGAAAACGATGCGCCAAACCCAACAGGGATTCTTCCATATCATCCGGCGCCAGCAAACACTTGTCGGCGACATCGATTATGGGTCCGGATTTGGCTTGAGAGGCTTCTGCCATCATACGATTGTAGTTCCAGGGGTCGGCCGATGTATCCCACTTGCGGTAAAGCTCCTGCAGCAGCCAAAGACCGATAATATTACGGCACAAAAACCAACCGCCGAGCGTATATTCATTACTAAATCCGTTTTCCAGGAATTCCGGGGTCGTGACCGGCTCAGAGCGAAGCCTGCCCAGAATACTCCAGGTTCCCGAGCTTAAAAAAGCCCAATTGTCGCCGCTAGCCGGGACAGCAGCCGCTACAGCGGCCGTGTCATGGCTGCAGGTTGCAATGATTGGAATATTGGCCATTTTTGGCCGGGGGGCGATTTCAGGGCGCATGTTGCCAATTACCGTTCCCGGTTCTACCAGTTCTTCAAATATGTCGGGTAATTGGAATTGGTGAATAGTATCATGACACCAATCACCGTCTATTCGCATTAAATTAGAGGTGCTTGCGATAGAACGCTCTGAGACTTTTTTTCCGGTCAAGCAGTAATTAAACAGGTCCGGCATATTCAAAAAAGAACTGGCCATTTTCAGGATGGGAGAATGGTCTCGCTGCATGGCCAACAATTGAAATAACGAGCTGATAGCCCATGGCTCGCATGCCGTCGCCGCGAATATTTCCTCGCGGGACATGATTAAGTCCGAATATTCATGGATTTTATAGGTACGCGCATCACGATAATGAACGGGATTGGCCAGGATTTTCCCATCTTCCCCCAGTAAACCAAAATCAACACCCCAGGTATTGATGCCAATCCCGTTTAAAGACAGGTTTTTATCCGCACACACGCGCAAGGTGGTGAGCAATTCCGCAAAAAGAAACGGAAAATCCCAGAATAGCGTTCCACAAAGATTTACCGGCCTGTTGGGAAAACGATGGATTTCTTCAATTTGAATCTTATTTTCATACAGTGCAATTAGCTCACCGCGCCCGCTTTCGGCTCCGAAGTCCAAAGCGAGGAATTGGAGGCTAATGTCATTTTGAGTTATCATCGGCAAGGTTAGACCACTTTTAAAAATCTGTTCGGTTCATCTATCATAATGCAAACGTACGCAGCGAGCCTAGCAGATAATTCTGTAATTTTCCAGAAGAAAAACACCGATTTCATTTCATTTGACTTTTGTTTACAAAAAATATTATTTTGCACTCTATTAACAAAGACTATATTAACAAGACTGTTCGCGAGATAGCCCGAAAATTTCCTTTTCCGTTCCGGAGCGATATTATGACGACCATATCATTAAAAAACATCGTTAAAAAGTATGGCGATCTTGAAGTCGTACACTCTATCAATCTCGAGATAAAAGACGCTGAGTTTATCGTTTTGGTGGGTCCTTCGGGCTGTGGCAAATCTACTACGCTTCGCATGATCGCGGGTTTAGAGGAAATCACCGCGGGAGAGGTCATGATCGGCACTCGCGTGGTGAACAATATCCTGGCCAAAGACCGAAACATAGCGATGGTATTTCAAAACTACGCTTTGTATCCTCACATGAATGTTTTTAACAATATGTCGTTTTCGTTAAAACTTCAAAAAGTACCCAAACCCGAAATCAAGGAAAGGGTGAATAACGCCGCCAGGATTTTAAATATCGAGGAACTCCTTAACAGAAGGCCATCCGAGCTCTCCGGTGGTCAACGACAAAGAGTGGCGATGGGAAGAGCCATCGTTCGAAATCCGGATATTTTTCTGTTTGACGAACCGCTGTCAAATCTTGACGCTAAATTAAGAACCCAGATGCGGGTGGAGATCAAACAGCTCCATCAACGGGTGAAAAACACGATCGTATATGTAACGCACGACCAGGTGGAAGCCATGACATTGGGCGACCGGATTGTTGTTTTGAAAGATGGCCGCATTGAACAGGTCGGGGATCCTATCGAGCTTTTCCAGAATCCGGTGAATACGTTTGTGGCGGGATTTATTGGAAATCCACCGATGAACCTGATCGATGGGACGATTACCAAAAACGGCGAAAATTTAAAAATTAGCTTTCCGGATGGATTTAAGCTACCGATTCCTGATAAACCTGACGCTAAAATTAACGAGGGACAACCAATCGTGATGGGACTGCGGGCGCAGGATATTTTCTTAGAGGAAGGCAGCAACGATATACCGGAAGACTGGAAGTTTGACGCCGAAATAATCGTTACCGAGCCTTTAGGTAGCGAAACCTATATGCACCTTGATGTCGGTGGCTTGAAGATAACCGGAAAATGCGAGGGCAGAAGGGTAGTGCACCCAAATGAGAAGATAAAACTGACTTTCAACCTCAATCACCTCCATATCTTCGACGCCGCGTCCACTAAATCGGTTTATTAAGTTCCCAGCCTTTTTGCTAACATGCCGGCATGTCGAATCACGGCCTCATCCATTCGGGTTGAAATAATTGTGTCGAAACTTCTTGCAATGACCGGGTTTTTTGCAGTATGGATCTGGCTAAACTCCATCGTTAATCGATTCATTGAACCTTTAAAGATTCAAGAAATAAATCGCCCCGCTATTCTGTCGGGTAATTTATCCAAACCCATTGGAACAGACGGAACACAATAGATAATATTGCCGCCTGACATCGCAACGATATGGAGACAAGTCAAATTAAAAATACCTTTCCTCTCAGTCAGACATCATGTTCCCAAAAATTGTTAAACCATATTTAAGGAGGAATAAAAAATGACAACACTAATTAAAAACGGTACCATTGTCACGGCAACTGAAAAATACAGCGCAGATGTTTTAATCGATGGAGAGAAAATCGTCTCGATCGGCAGCGGCCTGGAAGCGCGTGCCCAGGAGATAATCGATGCCGAGGGGAAGTATCTTTTCCCGGGCGGGATTGACGGCCACACCCACTTCAGGCTACCGTTCATGGGTACCAGAACGGCCGGCTTTGAAACAGCTGCGGCCGCAGCTGTCGGCGGAACCACGGCGATCATTGACTTTGCCCCCCAACCCAAAGGCATGAGCCTTATGGATTCCATCGCCAAGCACCGCGAGGAGGAAGCGGAGGGAAAAACACCCATTGATTACAGTTTCCATGCCATTCTGATGGATGCGGAAACAAAGGGAATCTTTGAGGAGCTTCCTGATTTGATAAAAGCAGGTATTCCGACAATTAAGCTGTTTATGGCCTATAAGGGCACGCCATTTATGTGCAATGATGCAATTATCTTTCGGATGCTGCAAGAAACCAGCAAAGTCGGCATGCTGACGATGTTGCATGCAGAAAACGGCGATGTGATCGATGAACTTCAGGCGCAACTGGTTGCCGAAGGCAAAACTGATCCGCAATACCATGCAACCAGCCGGCCCCCTGCTGTCGAAGGTGAGGCAACCGCCCGCGCGGCCTATTTAGCCCGGATGGCAGACGCGCCGCTTTTCATTGTGCATGTATCTTGCGATGAAGCCATGAAAGCTGTTCGCACCGCTAACCAGGAAGGGATCGATATATATGGCGAAACCTGTCCCCACTACATGACGCTCGGGGTCGAAAATTTGGCCAAACCCGACTTTGAAGGGGCCAAATATGTATGCTCGCCGGCACTCAGGGAGCCCTGGCACCACGATCAACTCTGGAAGGCCATCGAAAACGGCTGGCTTCAAGTTGTTGGATCAGATCACTGTGGTTTCAATTTCAAGGACCAAAAAGAAATGGGGCGTGGTGATTTCAGGAAAATTCCCAATGGCGCACCCAGTATCGAAAACCGGCTTGCAATCCTTTACACCTACGGTGTCTTAGCCGGCAAGCTCAGCCTGCAGCGGATGGTGGATGTATTTGCGACGGCACCGGCCAAGTTTTACGGGATGTACCCGCGCAAGGGAAGCATCGTCGTCGGTGGCGATGCCGATCTCGTGATTTTTGATCCCGACTGGGAAGGCAAGATCAGTGTTGAAACTTCCAAACAAGGCGTGGATTACAGCGCATATGAGGGATTTGATCAGAAGGGCAGGGCGGACAAGGTTTATTTGCGCGGCAGCCTAATCGTCGATAAGGGCGAGTTTGTCGGTAAATTGGAGCAGGGTAAATTTATCGCCCGCGAACCTTATGGTCTGGCCTATGCCAGGCGTTGCTGATGCGGCTTCGGCCGGCTCGTCCGCATTGCTCTCCGGTCAAGCATATCCCTTACCGGGTATGCTTGACCGGATTGCTGGTCATTTAACTGTACGGCTGGATTGAGAAACACAAGACAAGGAAAATTTCATGATACCGCAGAGATGGAAAGAAGATATAATTGAGATCGGCCGGATGGGCAGGAAGGTTCCGCAGCGGATTGAATCTTATGATCAATTGGATTTTGAGAAGGGACAGTACCGGCTGGAGGGAACTTTGGCATGTCAAAAATCCAAAGAATACGTGATCGCAAAGATGAAGGAGGCCGGTCTTGAGGTCCGCATTGACAGGGTTGGCAATATATTTGCCAGAAGGCAGGGATTTAAAACAAGCCAGGGTGCCGTCATGTCGGGATCGCATCTGGATTCGGTATTGAATGGCGGAATGTTTGACGGCGTGCTGGGTGTTGTCAGCGCCCTTGAGGCTGTCAGGCGCATGAACGATGAAGGCTTTGAGAATCAAAGACCCATTGAAGTGGCCGCTTTTATGGGCGAAGAAGGATCTGCTTTCAAGAAGGCGTTGTTGGGCAGTCTTGTCCTGGCCGGCAAAATGCCGGACACTGAAGCCCTGGCCATCTGCAATGACGAGAATGTGACGCTCGCAGAAGCCTTGGACAAACAAAAGCTGCGGAGCGACTTTAGCATGGAATTGGATGACGTGGAATATTTCATTGAAAGCCATGTCGAGCAGGGTCCTGTGCTTGATAAGGAGAAAATGCCGATTGGTATCGTCGAAAACATCACGGGCCTGACCTGGGTCAATGCGACTTTGAGCGGCGAGGAAAACCATGCCGGTACAACACCCATGGCTGCACGAAGAGATGCTCTGGTCGCAGGCGCCGAGATTGTGACCCTGACCAACCGACGCGCCAATGAATTGGTAAAATCTTTCGGCGGCTCTACCGTCGCCACCGTTGGCAAAATGGTTGTCAAGCCGGGGGCTCCAAATATCGTACCCGGCACAGTCGAAATGGGAATTGATATTCGCGACAGTAATCCTGAAATTATGCAAAAGCTAAAGGCGCAAACCATTGCGTCAATTAGAGATCTTGCAAAGCGTCATGGCGTCAATAGCACCATAGAAGTACCGTTCGATCATCCGCCATGTCCCTGTTCGGTTGAAGTGGTGAATGCGATCGAGAGGGCGGCAGCCGATCTATCGATTAAAACCATAAGAATGAACAGCGGTGCCGGGCACGACGCCCAGAATATAGCCGAAAAGGTAAAGACGGCGATGATCTTTGTTCCGAGCATTAACGGAATCAGTCACTCCCCAATGGAATGGACAAAATGGGACAATATTGAAAACGGGATAAAGGTGCTGACCCAGGTTCTAAAAAATCTATCCAGGGATCGTCGGCTTTACTAATTTCATTTCATTCAACTTCAATCAACGCAAATTCCTGACAGTGTCCAAAATGAGCTGTCAGTTTGCCGTCCGCTTATGGTATGGCAAATTTCATAATTAGCGCCTCCCTGCTTAATGTTCTATAGATTTAAAGACCGAGTTCATCTGATAAGTAATTCCAAATCCCTTTAATTGCATGTCCCGCTTTTGATCCTTTGTTATATTCAAAAATGGTTTGTGCCTGTACCATAGCCCGGGTGAAAACCGGATCGAAGGGAATGCGTCCCAGGCATGTTACTCCTTTCTCATTGGCTAATTTCTCAATATTGCAGGTCACGTCTAAGTTGAGGTCGAACTTGTTGACACAGAGCATGGCCGGAACCTTAAAATGTTCCGCCAGTTGAACCACACGTTCCATATCATGTCTACCGGATATTGTCGGCTCTGTTACAATCAAAACTGTACTGGCCCCACCGATTGAAGCTATTACCGGACAGCCGACGCCAGGGGGGCCATCGGTAAGAATAAGGTCAAGGCCTTTTTCCTCGGCAAGTTTTTTGGATTCCTGGCGCACGAGCGTGACCAGTTTGCCGGAATTTTCTTCAGCAATTCCCAGATGCGCATGCACCATGGGACCAAAACGTGTATCTGAGATAAACCACTCCCCACAAGTATTAATGGGAAAGTTAACGGCATTTTCAGGGCAGAAATACACACAGACGCCGCAGCCCTCGCAGTCGATAGGGTTTACCTCAAAATCATCATTGATGGCATTCCAGCGGCATAGATTCCGGCACAATCCACATTCGGAGCATTTAGCCTGATCGATGTCCGCCGTAAATCCCGCTTGAAAATCAACACGTTTTTTGACTTCCGGTTCCATAATAAGGTGAAGATCGGCCGCATCCACATCTGCATCACAGAGTATCTTTTTCTGAGCGATAGATGCAAAAGCAGCAACCAGACTGGTTTTGCCGGTACCCCCCTTACCGCTTATAATAATCAATTCTTTCATATGCATTCATTTGTGCGTTTTTATTATCTGGTTAATCCTGTGATAAAGATCCAGGAATTTATCCTTCCACTCAGGAATCTGTTCGACGAGTAGCTCTCCTCTGGAATATGCTTCAGCAATTTGTCTATCAAACGGTATTTCCATAAGAATGGGAAGCTTCATGGCACGCGCGTATTCCCTGACCTGATCGTCTCCCAAGTCACTGCGATTGATAACCAACCCGCATGGGATATCGAGTATTTCAACCGCACCAACCGCCAGCTTCAGATCGTAAAGACCGAACGGCGTGGGTTCGGTAACCAGCAGGACAAAATCGGTATCTTTCATGGATGCGATGACCGGACATGACGTCCCCGGCGGGGCATCAATTATAGTTACTTTGCCGGGAATATCATGATCGCGGACTTTTTTAATCAAGGGCGGCGACATGGCCTCCCCCAGCCGCAACTTTCCGTGAATGAATTCTATGCCGTTACGACGGCCTTTTTGAATGATACCCAATTCCCGGCCTTTTTCCGTAATGGCGTCTTCAGGACAGACCTCCAAACATCCGCCACAGCTATGACAGAGTTCGCTAAAAACCAGTACTGTTTTCTCAAGTACCGCAATTGCCTTGAATTGACATATTTCAGCGCATTTGCCGCAGTAGGTGCACTTTTTTTCATTAACTTCGGGAACCGGCGTGAAAACCGTGTCTGTTTCTTCAAACACGGGATTAATGAAAAGATGAGCGTTGGGCTCTTCAACATCACAATCAAGCAACTGCACATTTGATCCGATTGATAGTGCCAGGTTGGTTGCAATGGTTGTTTTTCCGGTCCCGCCTTTTCCGCTGGCGATGCTGATCTGCATATTAAAATCTCCATAGTTAACATCAATCACTGCAGGGTAGGGTTATGGTGAATCCTGAACCTAAGAACTCAGAACGCTTGAACGGTTATAAATTTTGTTAACTTCAACCGGTCGAGACCAAACGGTGACTACTAAAATTGTGCTTTATCCATTCTAACTCTTGCTCAATATATTTGATGACTGATTCTAGCTTGGCAAATGAAATGACCGCTATATCGTCTGACAATTTTTCTATTTCTTCAACCTCAATTTCGGTCGTCTTGTTTATCAGAAAATTGTCGACTTCGCTGCCCTTCTGCATTAATCCGCAACCTCCGGCCACTCCCAAAAACTCATCGTCAACAAATATCGGAACAACAACTTTGACAAGTCCTGCGTCACACTCTATAATTGCGGGCTCACTGGTTTTTCTGGCCTGGTTGGCAACATTCTGATGGGCAACCGCGCATATATAACTCTGGCCTTTTTCATTGGCTTTAACAACAGGACACAGCCTATTGGCCCATTTTTTAAAATCCGTAATTCGAATACCGTCTACATCAAAAACAGAAGCATTCAGACCGGATCTTTTGTTGATCTCCTTTTCCAGTTCTATCCATTTTTCAATTGGCAAAATATCTATTAGGTTCATTTGTTATTATATCTCCAAATCCAGATTAAACGATCAGTTCTACTTACCTTTATTTCTCGGGCCTGCCGCATAAAATAATGATCATATATCCATAACGAATAATAGGCATTCAATGGGAACCGATTTTCATTGATTCTCTAAACTATTGATACGAGAAATCACTTCTTTCATCTTTTTATTCAGGCTGTCGGCTTGTTGTTTTAGCCCATTCAATTCCTGATCTTTGGATTGAGGGACGCCCCCCATCCTTCTTGACCCCGCAAAATCGGACATTCCCATACCACGGCCCGCTCCTCTGCCGCCGCCCATACCTCGTCCCATACCCCTGCAGCTACCCATACCGCCTCCACGACCCATACCGCTTCCCCGACCCGAACCGGTTGCGCCATTCATTCCGGAATGGCTGTCGACAGTGGCTTCACTGGTTGGTTGGAGATTGCCATTCTTAAATCTTTCGACTACTTCTCTAACCGTACCGGCCTGCCCGCTAAACAGTTCGATTCCGGCGGCCGAAAGGGTTTGAACAGCGTTTGGACCGCAATTGCCGGTAATAACGGCCGCCACCCCCTGGGATGCTAAAAACTGGGCAGCCTGGATGCCGGCACCGCCTCCTTGAGCTGCACTTTCGTTATTTAATACTTCAAAGTTCATGTCATCCGGATTGACTGCTATAAAAAAATGACATCTACCGAATCTGGGGTCTAGCTGCGCATCTAAATTTTTTCCATTGGAACTAACTGCAACTTTCATTTGGTGAACTCCTTTCATTGCTAAGGTATAAATCCCCAACGGTTTTTGTATTCTCCTAACCTAATTCACCGGTTTGCAGGAAATATGCCATCAGACTTAAATCCAATATATTATATTATTAGAGATAGTTATCGATATCAGTATGTTTGGCTAAATATGTCTCGTGAATATAATTAGAAAAATTTCGAATTTTCACTTCGCAAAATTTCGAAATTATCAAATTCACCCTCAAGCTGTATCTCGAGAAAAATCCCCTAGAAAGGAAACACAGGCAGATTTTAAGAATCACAAATGTGCTAAGATGAAATGTTTTTCCGGGTGTTTACGAAAGGATCAGGCCTCTTTGTCCATGCTGGAGTTATAACCACTTCAATCAACCGTGATTCAATTACAACGGCATGATACATTTGGTATAAGGATTGCACTAATTGACTGATGAATAAAAATATTCTTAGCCCTTTGAATTCAGTTAACCCAAAATAAAGGAGGTACCGATATGTACGCACTAATTTATGACGAATTCGATCCGGCCGAGCGCGAAAAGAAGGTGATCTCGCTACACAAGACCCGAGAGACCGCCGAAAATGCCCTGAAGAAACGACAGCGTCAGCTAGACCGAAAAGTCTGGGAATGCCATACCCGGATCGTATGGGTGTACGATCCGGTTCACGCAGGAGATAACATTACGCCCAGCAATTTTGATACCTGGGCGCCGGGTGAAAAAATCCCTGCAGGGGATCGGGTTCCGGACGGGGATTAACGGGGGGACATGTCAGGTAGAATTATTTCCCATATTTGTTGGCAAATTTTTTTGACTCTAGATACGGATCGTTAGTGCCGGTAAGTTCATAAACAATTCGGTAAACCTGTTCGGCAATTTGAGGCGGGTTTGCATTCAATGCCAGATCGGGGATCATGAGTGCTACTGCATTCAGAACCCGCCGATGAATCGTTTCATCCCCTGACGACATTCTCGCTGCTGCCAATGCCTGTCTGAAAAAACAGGGTATGCAATCAAAGTATGTTTTCAATTTAATTTTCGCTTTCGAATTTTAAATTATATATTCCCAATCCGGACAAACCTAGAAATGCCTTGTGCCTAATCCGCCAAAGTACTGTGGCGGAATAAATTGCCTAAAATAATAGATGTTATTCATTTTTATCTAATTGATAGAATTTCGATTTTATTCGTCCTCCGTCCCAACTTTCTGACAAACGGCCCTTATTCTTTACCCTTATTGTCCGAAACCCGAAATCTGCATCCGTATTCCGAATTCTGTCTTCTGTCTTCTGACCTCTGATCTCTGCTTTTTAAGCCCCATAGACCGCCACATCCTTTAAATCCGACTTTAAATATTCCCGTTCATTTTCACCGAGAATACCCAGAGCCAGGCAGATAATGGTCCACAAATGGATTACGCCATAACCGGCACCGTAATGATCACTGAGTTCATGAATTTGCGCGTGACAATTATGACAGCCGGCAATGCAATAGTCCGCTCCGGTGGCCTGAATTTGATTGTCCTTCAACCGGCCGAATTCCAGGCGCTCCGCTTTGTATCCCGACTGCAGAAAACCACCGCCGCCGCCGCAACAATAGTTGTTGGAGCGGTTGGGTTGCATGTCGATAAAATTTTCTTTTCCCACGACGGTTTTGACCACAAAACGAAGATCTTCGGCGATCGGGTCGCCATAGCTTTTGCGTACGATCTGGCACGGATCCTGGACGGTAAACTTGATTTTCAAATCATTATTCCAATCTGAGTTGACGTTGAGTTTTCCTTCCCGGATCCATTGGGCGTAGTATTCATAGATGTTTTTGACTTCAAATTTGTGGGCCACGTTGAATTTTTTCAGACCTGCCAGGACTGAGAAAGTGACGTGCCCTCACTCGGTGTTGAGAAAAACCTTACACCCAAGATCATCCGCCTGATTGGCGGTGGTGCGGACGATATGCTCCCAGGCCTCATTGTCGGCCAGAAACATGCAGTAATTTTCTCCCCCCCAGCCTTTGCTGCCGTATGTCCAGTCGGCCCCGACACGGTGCAGGATCTTCCATAAAGGAACCATCTCATCGGGCTCGGTGACCGGTTCCCGGGAATTCTGGTTTACAAAGAAATAGGCACCCTGTTTGTCGATCGGCGCCTGCATATCGACAAATTCGGGCTGTGCCTCCCGGTACTCTTCCAGGACATCCTCCACCACGAAAGTGAAATCATCCGGCGATGCGCCCATGGCACTGCAGCTGTCATTTCTTAAGGCCATATCGCAAGATCCCAGGATGCCCTTGGGGCGCTCTTCCCTGGGCCAGCTGGCCCGCGCATGGTAAACCAGCTGGGGGATGTCGATCTTCATCGGACAGGCATAGACACACCGCTGGCACATGGTGCACATCCACACCCAGTCGGATTTCAAAATTTCATCATCCAAGCCCAGGGCAGCCATGCGCAAAAATTTTCTGGGATCCAGTCCGTCAAGGCCCGTGGCCGGACATCCTGAAGCACAGGCCCCGCAGGTCAGGCAAAGGTTCAAATTGCCGCCTTCGGGCAAAATCTCCATGACTTTGTCCATAAAACGGCTTTTCTTTTTCGCACCCAGTTTGATAACCTCTTCTGACATTTGATCCTCCTTAGCTAACTTTTTGACCAAACGAATTGACACACCAAGCTCATTTTTTTCAACCCAGACAAGTAAAGGCCCTTTCCAAAACCGATTTGGTTCTCAACGCGCCTTCAAATATATGTTGGGTCGAGAATGGTATGTTTTTTTCATCACAATAATAAAGCATGGAGTGTGCCAGCAGCGCTCATTGGGGAAAAGCTATACGAAATTGGATAGTTATCTATATTTAAATTTATAGGCAGGGTTGAATTGATTAAAAATTTAGAATAATTTCGAAATATTTTTCGCAAAATTTCGAAATTATTTGTTATGGTAAGCTAAAACTCGCCCTCGAAAATGGATTTGAGTGTTAATTTTACAACTGGTCAAACAATTTTAAAGCTGATGCTTTTCAATTTTCAAGGTAGTGTCTTAGAAATTATTTTTTTGCTTTCGATGGCAAAATTTCTTCGCACTACTAGCACCTTACCGGTTTCCTGGTAGCGGAATACTGGAATGGTGGAATAGTGGAATAATGGGTTTTAATCGGAATACGATCGAATAAATTTAAAATTGATCGATCCCTATTTATGATCCAATATTCCAGCGTTCCAATATTCCAACATTCCATTACGTTGCATGCAGGCACTTTATGGATAATGCAATGATTGCCTGTTTGGTTCTCCGCCTCAGGCGGATCCGGGTTAGGATATTAATATGACCATTCGAAAAAAAATGATCCTGATTCTTTTGGCATGTACCATCATCCCGATGTGTTTTGTCCCTTTGCTTGGATATTATCACGCTAGAAAGTCCCTGGAAACGCTGCGAACTGAAGAATTGAAAAGTATTGCCGACCTCAAGGCAAAATTGATCGAAGATTTTTTTGCCGATCAGAAAAAACACATTTCCGTAGCGCAACAACGCCCAACACTAAAAAAATATATCTCTATCCTCGTAGAGTTTTCGGGCGACTTTTCCGGCCCGGTCTATGACACCATCAGATACGAACTTGACCAAGCGATTCGAATATACGAGCCGGTTTATGATTTTAGAAACGTTATTTTGGCAACTCCGGCTGGCAGAATCGTATATGTTTTGGATCGCTCTTCAGCAGGAGAATTACTTGGCCAGACCATACCGGATCAATGGATTAAATCATCTGTCGATGGTCAAGATGAAATCCAACTATCAGATATTTTTGCAAGTAAAATTGAAACCGGCCGGTTTTCCATGTTCTTCTCAGCACCCATTCACTCTGATGAGGGGCAGTTTGTTGGGGTAGCCGTATTTGAGACTGACATGGTACCGATTTATGAACTCATTCAAAATACAACCGGATTGGGAAAGACCGGTGAGACCCTAATTGCCAAAAATGCCGGAAATCAAGCAGTGTATCTCAACCCGCTTCGTCATGATCCGGCTGCAGTATTAAAAAGAAAGGTTGATTTCGGAGAAAGGCAAGCAATCCCGATTCAAGAAGCTCTCAAAGGCAATAGTGGGAGTGGAATATCCGTGGACTACCGTGGGCAGGAGGTTATCGCAGCCTGGCGATTCATTCCGCCACTGGGCTGGGGGATGGTAGCGAAGATAGATATCGCTGAAGCGTTTGAACCCGTCACCACGCTAAGAGATTTTGTCCTCGTGCTTGTAGTTGCTGTTATTGTGCTCAGCATATTTGCCGCGTTTATCGTTGCGAAGTCCCTTTCTGATCCGATTCAAGTTTTGCAGCAAGGCGTGGACGAAATCGGTAAAGGAAATTTAGACCATAAGGTCGCTACTGATGCGAAAGATGAAATCGGTCAGCTTGGAAGAGCATTTGACCAAATGACCGATAAATTAAAGGCCATCACCGCTTCGCGCGATGAGCTCGACCGGGAAGTAAACGAGCGCAAGAAGGTGGAAAAAGCCCTTCTGTTCACCAGGTTCTGCATCGATCATGCCAATGATATGCTTTATTGGGTTGATCCTAAAGGAACGATCGTTGATGTCAATGATACCACCTGTAATAAGCTTGGATATTCAAGAGAAGAACTCCTGTCGATGGGTGTGGAAGATGTCGATCCTTATATAACAATAGAAGAGTATGACCGAATTTGGCAGGATCTGAAAAAACGTGGAACCTCGAAGGTGGAAACAGTTTGCTTTGCTAATAATGGAGAACCGATCCCGGTGGAGATCACCTTCAATCATATCATATTTGATGGCAAGGAATACAATTGTGCTTTCGCCCGTGACATCTCTGAGCGCAAGCAGGCCGAAGAAGATCTTCAAAAGAGTATGAGCGAGCTTGATGAACGTGTCAAAGAGTTAAATTGCCTCCTCGAAATTTCCCGTTTGGTTGAGAAACGGAGGCTTCCTCTTGCCGAAATACTTCAGGGGATCGTAGATCTTATTCCACCTGCGTGGCACTACCCGGATATCACCTGCGCCAAAATTAATTTAAATGGCGAAGAGTTGAAAACGCAGAATTTTAAGGAAACGAATTGGCAACAAGTCAGCGATGTTCTTGTCCACGGAGTGTCGAGCGGCAAATTGGTGGTAGGTTACCTTGAAGAGCGGCCGGAAAGTGATGAAGGTCCCTTCGTTAAAGAAGAAAGAGCGTTGCTCGATGCCATCGCTGAGCGGGTGGGAAGAATTATAGAGCGCAAATGGGTGCAGGATGCATTGCGTAAGAGTGAAGAAAAATTCCGGGAACTTATGGAAAATATGCATAGCGGCGTAGCCGTTTTTGAAGCTGTTGCCGGTGGAGAAGATTTTGAGATTAAAGATTTTAACCGCAGTGGCGAAAGAATAGAACATATCAATAGAGAAAAAGTAATCGGCCGCCGTGTTGCAGATGTTTTCCCTGGCGTAAAGGATCTTGGAATCTTTGATGTATTTCAAAACGTTTGGCAGACCGGTAAACCGGAATATTTCTCCGGCGGTGTTTACCAGGATCATCGAACTCCCCCCAGCTGGCGAGAAAACTATGTCTATAAGCTTTCCTCAGGAGAAATCGTCGCCGTTTATCAAGATGTTACCGAGCAAAAGTTGGCACAAAAAGCACTGGAAGAAAGTGAGAAAAGATTTCGTGATTTGGTTGAAAACTCTCTCACCGGAATATCCATTGTTCAGGATAATCAAGTGGTCTATCAAAACCAGGCTCAGGAGAGACTGCTGGGCTCTTTACCGAGATCTTATTTGCTGGCCGATTTTGAAAAAATCTATTCAGATGATGTTGCAACAGTTAAACGATTGAGTCAAAGGATTGACCGGGGAGAAATTCAAACACTTGAGACGGAATTTCGATTTTATACTGAAGGCCATAAAAAAGGCAGCAAGGATTTGAAGTGGGTTTACTGCCGGGCTTTATTAACCGAATATAGAGGCAAAGAAGCGATCCTGGTCAATATGATTGATATGACTAAAGCCAAGGAACTTGAACATCTTTTAACGATTCAGGATAAAATGGCTTCATTAGGTCGTGTAGCAGCCGGTATGGCACACGAAATACGAAATCCACTTTCGGGAATTAACATTTACTTAAACACGCTCAAAAAGCTTCATCATAAAAATGGAAGCGAGGAAAAAGTTAAACAAATCCTGGGGCAGATCCAATCGGCTTCTCGTAAAATTGAATCTGTTATCCGCCGGGTTATGGATTTTGCCAAACCCGGAGACCCCAAATTGGCTATGATGGATCTGAATAAGCCGGTTACCGAAGCCATAAACCTCAGCGCCGTCACCATGCGCAAAAGCGGGATTGCGCTTGAAAAAATCCTGTCTGAGAATTTACCCCTCTGCAATGCTGACCCAACCCTAATTGAGGAGATGGTCTTAAATTTACTGAACAATGCCGCTGGAGCCATGAAAACGATGGAGGCGGGCAGGAAAATCGTCGTAAGCTCATTCGCGGAAGGCGATGATATTATCCTCACAGTTTCAGATTCAGGCCCGGGCATAGCCTCTGATATCAGGGATAAAATATTCGATCCATACTTTACCACAAAATCGGACGGTACCGGCATCGGCCTGAGTATAAGCCATAGAATTGTTACGGATCATGGTGGAACTTTAACTGTCTCGGACAGTGAATGGGGCGGTGCTGAATTCCGGGTTAGAATACCGATAAAAAATAGGTAATGGGTATTAGGTATTGGGTAATGGGTATTAGGTTAGGTATTGGGTAATGGGGGTTGGGTACTCGGTATTGAGTGACGGGTACTATCTGTGAGAAATTTTCCCAGTATCAATTTATAGGGCAGAGGAGAAAGAATATGGTTTTAAAGGTTGAGGATCTGGAAATATATCAAATGGCGGAAGACTTGTCGGATAGAGTATGGGAAATTTGTATCAAATGGGATTACTTCGCTAAAGACACAATTGGGAAACAGCTCGTTCGTGCGGCTGATTCCATCTCAGCAAATTTAGCTGAAGGGCATGGTCGCTATCATTTCAATGATCGGTTAAATTACTGATATTATGCGAGGGGTTCTTTAGAAGAAACAATAAGCTGGATTTTAAAGGCAATGCGACGCAATCTTATCGAAACTGAAATATCCGAAATAAATCATGCTTTAGAATTATTGCCAAAAAAACTAAACGCATATATTAAATCTATAAAAAAAGCACGAGATGCGAAAAAAACGAATACAAAATAAAAGTAACATTATGAAATTTACCCAATACCCAATACCCAATGCCCAATACCCAGTACCCAATGCCCAGTATCCAGTACCGAGTACCAAATACCCAGCACCCAAATACCCAATACCAAGTACCCGGTACCCAGTACCTATTACCTATTATTAGTACCAAATACCCAATACCTAATACATACCAAGGAGCGGAGCGACCATGATTTCATATTCAATCTACATCGTCGATGATGAGAAAACGATTACAGACGGGGTAACCATGGCCCTTGAGGATGACTACCGGATCAAGGCCTTTTCGGATGCAGAAACGGCTATTGCGCATTTAAAAAAAGAAACACCGGATTTGATTCTGCTCGATATTGGATTGCCGGGTATGAATGGGATCGATGCGCTGCGCCACATCAAAGGTCTTTACCCGGATATTTTGATAATTATGATCACAGCCTATGAGGATGTCGACACCGTCATTTCGGCCATGAAACTGGGTGCTTATGATTACGTCGTCAAACCGCTGTATATGGATGGTTTGGAAGTCAGCATCCGAAATGCCCTGGAGACCATCCGTTTAAGAAAGGAGGTTAGGACGCTTCAGGAAAAGCATTTAAAGGAGCACATTCCCTGTTTTATCGCAGAAAGCAATGCCATCCAGGATGTCATGGGATTTATCAAAATGGTGGCCCAAAGCCCTGATACACCGGTTCTTATCATGGGCGAGACCGGCACCGGCAAGGAATTGTTGGCCAGTGCCATCCATTACAATAGTCCTAATTTTAAAGCCCCGTTTGCTACCGTGAACTGCGCTGCCATTCCCAAGGACCTGATTGAGAGTGAACTTTTCGGCTATGAAAAGGGCGCCTTCAGTGGCGCCGGGGCCGCCGGGAAGAAGGGGCTCATCGAAGAGGCCGCCGGCGGAACTCTATTTCTGGATGAGGTCGGCGACCTTAGCCTGGAAGCCCAGGCCAAACTTTTAAGGTTTCTGGAACTTGGTGAATTTTACCGGGTCGGTGGCACCAAGAAACACCATATTGAAACTCGCGTGATTTCGGCCACCAATAAAGACATAGACCAGATGATAGAAGACGGTCAGTTCAGAAGAGACCTGTATTTTCGTTTGGGTGTGATCAAGGTCAAAGCGCCATCCTTAAACGAGCGTCCCGATGATATAGTCCCATTGACTAAATATTTTTTGCAGGAATTCAGTCAAAAGTTCGGTAAAAAATTTAAAGGGATTTCATCAGACGCCGCGGCAGTCTTGCTGGCTTATAACTGGACAGGTCATGTGCGGGAATTAAAAAATCTTGTGGAAAGAGCGGTTTTGATCGGCAGGGGACCTGATCTATTGCCTGCGGACCTGGGGATAGACTCACATACCCGAGATGAAACCAGGGCTCATGCAGGTGATAATGCCGGATTCCCGCCACTTCCTGCCGAAGGTCTTGATCTTGACGGGCAACTTAAATCATTTGAAAAGCATTATATTGATGAAGCACTCAAAATTGTCAAAGGTAATGAAAGCAAGGCGGCCAAGCTATTGAACATCAACCACCACACCTTTCGTTATCGCAGAAAGAAGCTACTCGGTGAATGAACGCAATATATCGGTAGTTGGGTGATATCTGGTTTTTGCCTAAGATAGCATTGTTTTTGGAAAGTGTGGACTTGTATAAATAAGCTCATTAATGAAAAAAGAAAGGAGTTAAACTATGGCAAATTTTTTATTTGTTTTAAGTCGAGATGACAACGAGGCTGCAACAAGGTGCTTTCAATTTGCTAAAATTGCTCATTCAAAGGGGCATAAAACGGATTTGTTTTTTATTGATAATGGCGTTAATTGGGCTAATTCAGAGAGAGAATTAAATTTAAAGACACCAACAGGTGATTGTCCAAATGATTATTTGCCATATTTAATTGAAAACGAGGTTTCAATCGGGGTTTGAATCCCATGCGCCAAGGCTCGTCAGGTTGACGAGGCAAAATTCTTCTCAAATATGATGTTAGATGGTGGACCCCATTTGATAGATTTGGCGGCAGAAGCTAAGGTTTTTAACTTCTAACAATATAATCTTTCCCTGCCTGATGATGTGCTGCGAGAACTACATCGGGTGCTAAAATCGGATGGCACTTTGTCCTTCAGCGACCACCACATGAATGAGAAAGACATACGCACAAGGGTAACGAATACAGGTTTGTTCAAGCCTTTGACAAAGGGAAAGAAGACATACAGTTTTGCCAAAGTCGGATAACTTACAAAGGTTTAAAAGGCGCCTAATCCAATTCAAAGATTCAGACCCTCTTAGACCCTTCTTTGAAGCCACGCAAAAAGTTTTTTTAGCTCGCTTCGGTGATGATCTTTCGGCTAATCTCATAATGGAAACAAAGCAAGCCTATGAAGACCGTTGCCCTAAAATTCCGTACACCGGCGGCAAGGAGAATATGTTTACTGAATGGCTCAATTGCCGAAGGTGCTGAAAAATGCGACTTCCGGTTTAAGAAGGGTAGAGCAACTTTTGTGTACCCATTAAGGAAGGGATGGCCACCTGATTTTCACAATGACGATTCTAAGCTGTCAGAATTGAAAAGATAACTTGCATACGGCATAGGTCTTGAAGTTGTCCTGTTCCCAGAAAAGACTGATCCAGACTATTTTACTTGTTTTGCCTTCCCTACCTCATCCCCTGCTAATTTTTATTCAATACCGAAAACCTGATCCTTTGGGCCAGTCGAAGATCCCGTCTGTAGCGAAGCGGAAGCGGGGAACACTGCTGGTAAAGGTAATCACCCATATCACCCCTCTTTCCGAGCTATAGGCTCTACGAGCCGGAAGCCGGCGTGGACCAAAGCCGGGCCCTCTGGCCCCGGATCTTTACCTATAATTTTTTCGAAATTTTTCAAAAATGGCTTTGAAATTTTTCAACTATTTACTCCCCGGATAAGATGGCCTGCAGATTGAGATCAGAATAACCAACTTAAAACATTCAATTTATCAATCCTAATAATTTCTGGCATGCTAAATGCACTAAAGATAATAAGTAGATTCATAAATCCTGAGCAGGTATACACATGGCCCAAGATAAATTTGATTTTTGGCGTGATCATTCCCTAAATTACCTCGAAATGGCATTTCGCCATGACAGGCGGGAAAGATTGCAGCATGCGGATGGATATGGCAAGCGAACCGGAGAATGCGAGGATACGGTTGAAATGTTTTTGTGTATGAAAAGCGACCGTATTCAAACAGTATCCTTCGATACCAACGGTTGTATCAATACCAATGCTTGCGCGAATACGGTATCACATCTTTCAGAAGGCAAAACAATTGAGGAAGCCTGGGAAATTGCGCCGGAGGATGTCATCGAATTCCTGGAAACATTACCGGAAGAAAATTATCACTGTGCAGAGCTGGCAGTAGGGGCTTTTTATCTGGCGTTAGACAATTGCCGGGAGTTCCAACGAAACTCCTGGAGGAAAACATACCAGAAAGGATAATACAATGATTCCTAAAATCCAAAAAATTCTTTATGCAACCGATCTTTCGCCCAATGCAGTCTATGCCCTGCGTTATGCTATGAACTCGGCCATCAAGCACGATGCCGAAGTCATCATTTTGCATGTTTTGGAGGATGTGGATCCAGCCAGCCGGGTCATGCTGGACCTCTACATTGACGAGAAGGGGCACAAAAGGATTGTTGATGAACACACCGCCGAAGCCCAAAAACTTATTAAAAAGCGTCTCAGAACAATACGCGACAAGGAACTTAAAGATCATCCCGAATTTGCGGATAAAGGGATATCCATCGAAGTCTGTGAGGGTTTCCCGGCCGAGAAAATTCTTAGCAAGGCGGAAGAGCTAAACTGTGATGAAATCATCATGGGAACTCACAGCAAAGGAATCATTGCAAATACATTTTTAGGCAGCACTGCCAAAAGGGTCCTGCGTCGAACGAGAAAACCGGTTTTTATTATTCCATTACCGAACCAGGATAAATCGGAATAAAATGCCACCAAGGCGCCAAGACACAAAGTGAAACCACTGGTTTATCTGCATCTTCGCGGTTTTGTGTCTTAGTGGCGAAAATGATCGGAAGCTAAAATGAAAATATTAAGTTGGTTTTGATGGATCAAATGTCACCAAAGCAGCTCTGGAACTGGCCAGAAAACTGGTGTTCGGCTCTACAACCCAGTACGTAGTTTTAAATGCCCCCTGCCCGGTGGTTTGCGTAAAGAAAAATCTGATGCTGCATTATCAATGCCCGTCGTCAAAGCTTCATAAGGCGTAAATCCATCTTTCCCTTACCTCGAGTTGTCCTCACCAAAGACATTTTTTAACCGAATTTGTGTTTAGGAAATTTTAGAAAAAGTAATTCGCAATTTTTCTAAATATCAGTACGGCTTGAGTTTGCCAGATGCTCCTTCCAATAACAAGTATTTGAAATAAATATATTAATTTAATGTAAATATTTCTGGCATGTATTGTGCTATCCAAAGAATCGGGCAGATGATTATTCATTCAAGTAATTATAATTATCAGAGGAGAATTCTTATGAAAATACCTCATATTACCAATCATGGCACTTCAGATAGGTGGTTGATGAAGTCTTTTTTACCGGTCATCTTTGGGACATTGCTCATTTCAGTATTGTTCTTCGGATGCGGACAGCAGGATGTCAATAAGCCAATCAGCTATATCAATTTAAATCGAGTGGGAGATAATGCCATCCCTGCAACAGTGTATATTGAAGTTATCAATCGGGAAGAAGATGTTGAACCGTTGCCTTCATTTACGGCTGATCCCATATTTCTACGTTATTTTGATGTTGATAAGTTGCAGCGCAAATTCAGTAATGAATTTGTTGGTCAAGGCACTGGAATGATCATTGACGCTCAGGGACACGTTCTCACCAATAACCATGTGGTGAGTGGTGCCACCATGATAGAGGTAAGGCTGGCAACCGGGAGATGGTGTCCTGCGAAATTGATTGGGACTGATCCCCGGACGGATCTGGCGGTGATCCGGATTTCTGATCCAGTCGCGCTACCGCATGTTACCTTTGGGGATTCGAGTTATCTGACCCGGGGTGAGCCTGTGGCGACCGTCGGGTATATGGGGAGAATGAGCGAGACCCTAAGGCCAAGGCTGACCCCAACCGTATTCGGGGGTATAATCCGGCAGGCGCAACTGAATGGGATTACATACTGCAGCGTTTGCCCGGATTATTGGTCGACGGATACCGGCAATAATTCGGGCAACAGCGGTGCGCTATTGTTGAATCGTCAAGGGGAAGTCGTCGGCGTCGACGTAGCAATTGTGACCCAATCCCATGAAAAGAGAACAATTGGCTTTGCCATCCCCAGCAATACTGCCGTTCGTATAGCTGAACAGCTGATTTCATATAGTCAAGTTAATGGCGGGTAATGTTGCTTTAGTTAGCCAATCCTGGTGGAAACGATGACGGTGGCGGTGGCAAGACGATGAAATATCAGCCAATCAAAAAATAGTTAAAAAATGAAAAAAGAGGTAACGTCCATGTTTAATCTTCGAAATACCATAAATGAGAAAATGAAAAATCACTGGCAAACTTATCTATGTGTGGTCATGGCGTTGTTCGCTTTTAGCGCTTCATATGCCTTTGGGGCAGAAGTCCTATTTGTTGTCGGCAAAAAAGCTGTCGTCGGCCAAAAAGATTTAAGATCCGGCGATCTTGCTATCAAAAATCACCTGGAAAACAGGGGACAAAATGAATATTATGGTGGGTTTTGACGGGTCAAATGAAGCAAAGGATGCTTTGAAGCTGGCTCAAAAACATGCAAAATCGTTTGGCGGAAAAATTAAGGTGGCCAAGTCGGTAACTCGTAAACATCCGCTGGATCATAGTGCAATTCAGGCGGCTGAAGGAACTCTGGCACGGGAGATACGAAATCAGCTTAATGGAGATAAAACAAGCTATGAGACACGCCTTGTGGTTAGCTCGCCATGCATATCCTGCCGGGGCATCGATCAGAGTCAAGAAGAATAAAATTGCACCGTTTGCTAACAAAGCCTATCTGAAATCCCACCTGACGCCAGATGCGCTTGACGCGCTTGTGATGAACCTGCCGACCGCTATCACGCAGCAACGCCGAAATCCGTCGATATCCTTCATGCGCCTGACCTGGCTGATTTTCAGACCGCCGTATTGTTTGCGCCGGCGATAATAGGTTTGCGCTGGAATTGATAGCTGACGACTGATTTGGCCAACGGTCATCCCTTGGGCCAATAAACCTTCGGCTTCCCGCAGCATGCCGATTATCTTTTCGGGGGAATATCGTTTGCGGCTCATCCTGACCTCCTTTGCTGTATCCAGATCCTATCATATCCCTCTCTTAAAATCTGGATCAGTTTTTGGGGGGCAGGTCACAATTCGGGTTTTACAGGTTAGTGATTCCAGATCAGACCCTAATTCTCCCTGCTTTGTTTTTAGAAGATTTTGAGCTTTCACTCTAAAAGAAGTTTAGGGATTCAGATAACTGTAAGTCCAAAAGATAAATTAAAATGACTTACAGTCATAAAACCAGCGGGCTATATCCAATTTCGCTAAACCACGTCCCCCCATCCAAAGGCTAATTATTTTGCTATCCCTCCAGTGTTTCTCAATATGACCTTCCCGAGCATAACCGTGTGAACCCATCAAATCCATTGCTTTATTGATAATGATTGTCATTTGGTCCGTTACAAAAAGTTTATTCGCTCTGGTTTTGGCTAAAAATTCGACACCAGTTGGGTCGATACCATAGAGATCCGGGGCAGTCATCATTCTTGCTTTCATATATGTATCGGATCTACTGACTTCTATCATCAATGCAATATCAGCCAGTACCGATGCTGTCATACTGTGTTCTTTCAATAGTTTACCACCTACTTCGCGTGTATCGCACCACTCCTTTACCAGTTCGTAGCAATTACGCATGATACCGATGGCATGTGCTGAGGAACCAATATTCCCGGCATTCATAAACATTCTAGCTGCTATGGCATCATCTCCGGGTTTTGGGTTAGCTCGATTTTCTTTAGGCACCCGAACATTGTCAAACCAAATGTCACTGTTCTTATCACCTGACATACCCGCCTTCCGGTAAGGTTCACCTTGTTTAACACCAGGTGTATCGGCAGGCACATAAATTATTGCGAAAGCCTCATCATCTTCCACGCCGGGGTTGGTAGTACAAAATACAGCGAATATATCAGCAAGACCGCCAGAATTCGTAGGCCATAGCTTATGACCATTTATTACCCATTCATCACCATCAAGTTCAGCGGTTGTGGCAATATACTTTCCATGCGTTCCATCAATATTTTCAACATCCGATCCGCTTCTTGCATCAGTGATTGCTGCACATCCGACAAACAGCCTATCAGTTTGGCAGGCAAGGGGGGCGAACTTCTCAATCAGGATTGGATTCGGGTTTGGAGCTAACATGGGCATAAATGTCCAATTGATGCAACCAGCAGCTGTAGATAAGCCGGAATCGCCCCTGCTCATTTCTTCATTGCATAGGCAAGCGGTAATCAAATCCGATTCCAAACCACCGTATTCTTTTGGCCATGGTGCGCACTGCAAACCAAAATCTAGCATGATTATTTTTAACAGTTTGTCGTATATCTTGTGATCTTTCCAATCCTCATCAAGCTCATGCCGAACTGGAATTATTTCCTTTTCTACAATCTCCCGACAACTTTCAACGATTCGTTTTGTTTCGTCACTAATCCATTCCAGCGGTAATGAAAACTTGTCTTCAAATTTCATCATCAATGTCCTTTTCAATATGTTAAGTACTTTTTTATCGGCTTCATCAATCTCGTTCCAACAGGTTTCTTGACTGGATGATAGATAGGAATTTGATTTAACCGGCATCGAGTATGCCAAAATGTTGCTTGTGCGTCAACACGATATTGAATACAGTATATTGTGTGGTGTAAAATTTGATCGAAGTCTTTTGTAATTATTTGGCCGGCCGGCATTGGAAAACAACAGTCATACATTATGACGTGACGTCAAATTTGTTCAGTCGTCCATTATGCTTCAATTTTTATACATTAAAGGTTACTATTGCAAGTTGTAGCCAGACAATCATCAGCGAATATGGATATTGCATCAAATAGGGGGATCGTGTCCCGGTTTGGACTTCTATGATTAAATCTATAATTCTCAAGTATTTTGAGGAACCACTACATGTTGAGATTGTTCGACAGACAGGAAAAGTTTACATTCCGTGCCTTAGCCAAATCCTGACGATATTCTGATTTAATGTTATTTTTGTTCAGCTAATCCTTACTTCCAGTGAATCGCCGGCGCCTTCCTCTCTGGCAATCGATGATACTTAAACTTGGGATACCCTATCATCATCGGGTAGAACCAGGTGTGTCCCTCGGGCAGTCCCATGGGTTCCACCAACTCGGGGGTGGCCAGCATGGCCCCCCGGAGCAGCCCGGCCCAGC
>Ga0209260_10000245_pt1 | contig 33178 bp, 29 predicted proteins | sample WorMetTypGCAVOLI_FD_187421 | JGI IMG/M metagenome (GOLD analysis project Ga0209260, IMG submission 187421) | Marine gutless worms symbiont microbial communities from Max Planck institute for Marine Microbiology, Germany - Olavius algarvensis... ...
AATGCGGTATGTGTCTTTGACTTCATTGTAGATAAAATCAAAGTCAATATGACCTTTAACTTTTCTCAAGATGTGATTTTTACGAACGCGCTGCTCCAGATTAGATGCGGTGTAAAAAAGTTTACTTTGAACCCTTGACTGGCGCCCCATCATAATGACAATACCCCGCTAAAGTTATATTTTATGGTACTTTAGCATAAGACATCGTCGTAATCAACTTCTTTTTATGCGTTTTCACAAATATGGAATAAAAAAATCTAAAAATTTTATGCTTTACGTAGGCCTGCAACAGTAGTTAAAATTGGGTTTGGGCAACAGCCCGTTGAATAATAAATATTGATGAACGGCAAGGCGGTTGAAGATTTATCTTTGGCCGCCTTTTTTGTTTTAATTGCCGGTTTAAAATGATCCGATCCTTTTGAAGGGGTGGTGGTCGGGGAGAAGGGCGATTAAAATCAGTCAGCCGCTTACCTTTGTTTTTGGCCCTGTCTCCGAAACCGCCGGGATCTCAGGTCATTTATTAAAAAACCCTGGTCTGAGACTGGCGTGGTAAATGCTTACTGATTTCATAATGCCTTTTTATCAGACGGCATTTTACCGCTGACATTAAAATAAAAAAAATTCTGTCCGATAAAAAACAATATGTAGCAGTGCATCAAATCACGCCAGCCCCGCTCTTTGAGTTGCAGCGGACCCGGGCGGGCGGGGGATAAGATTTAGATTTGTCGAAGATCCCGTCTTCAGCGGGGCTGCGGGCATAGGAGCAGATCCCATCCGATCCGCAGCCGTACCTTGTTAAATATCTTCTGGCAGCAGGCGAGCGCCATGGATCACTGCCACTTCGTCGATTTGATCTGCTTTGGTGCGGTAAATAATGCGGTAGGGTTTTTCAATCAGCTCGCGGATATCCTCGGCCTCGTATTCCGGCACTTTGCGTCCTGATAGCGGTTGGTCGGCGATCTGCTCTGAACGGCGAGTGATTCTATCCACCATTCCCTTGGCATAGGTGGGGAAGTTGAGGGCAATGTGTTCGTAGATGTTGACCAGATGCTCGACAGCGTTTTGTGCCCAGTGAACCCTCATGCCGGCAAACCAAATTTTTTACGCACTTCCTTAACGTCCAGCGTGCGGCCTTGATCGCTGTCCTTGATCCCGGCTTCTATGGCTTGTCGGACATAGATGCGGTACATCAAATCCTCCCAGGTTGCCGATTACGGTAAATTATCCAAGAGTTGATGGGCTTGTTGTTAGATGCTTTCGGTTTGCATGATTTTAACTCCTAATGCGCTGCATACGCCTTTTTGGCCTTGGTATCTTTTAGCGGGCTGTCGATGACTTGTACAATGGTTTTTTTATCCTCTTGCTCCAGGGCCTCGATCTCCACTATCCGTTGAAGCATGGCCTTGTCCTTGATCTCCGCGGCTTTGCCGGTATCATCGACCAGATAATCCAGGGTCACAACGAAGGTGTCGGCCAGTATTTTGTCTCCGATCGCCATTTAATCACCTAAAAATATCAAATGTTAAGGTATTTGTTGTTTAAAGGCAATTATTGGTCATCGATAGGTAATAGTCAAGCCCAATTAATGCCTAACAAGTGGAAACGGATTGGTTATCCATGGCACGTATTGGTGACGAAAATATTTTTTTGATCAGGCTGGAAACCACGGACATTTTTAGACATTGGGGACGCACTAAAGTTTTAAAGTTTAGAAAAAAAGGTTGGCTATGATATTAGAAGGCTATGCCAAGAAGATGCCTATCTTCTGGAGTTGGTGCGATATATACATCTTAATGTGTTGCGGGCCGGACTTGTACCGAATCTGTCACCACTGGACAAGTATTCCTTTAGCGGTCATAGCGCAATATATGGATCGGCGCAGCAACGATTGGCAGGATACCGGTGCCGTATTGCGGTTGTTTGGAGAGAAGGTTTCAGCTGCCAGGCGGCAATATCGTGGGCACGTGGAAAAGGGAATTGCCCTCGGCAAGCGTTGTGATTTAATTGGTGGTGGATTGATTCGCAGCAATGGCGGCTGGGCCAACCGAGAGTTATGGAATCGTTTAAAAAAATAGAAAATTAAAACTTGATGGCAAAGTGCACCGCAGCTTCCGACTCGGGCGTCACTTCCCGCCCGAGACCGATAATACCGTTGCCCAGCAGTTGGGTCTCTTCCTGCTTGAGGAGGACACTTTTTTTCCCCTGGGACCTCACGACTGTGCCGTTTGAACTCTGGTCGATCAGGGCGAATTTCCCCCGGTTATATTCAATGCGGGCGTGGGACCGGGATACACGGCTGTCATTGACAACCACATCGTTGTGTCTTTGGCGACCCAGTGCGGCACTGGGTCGATTTTCATCCAGTTTGATGGTTTGGCCTTGATACGTCAATTCCAGATGACTCTTGAAGATCGGAGTTTCCGATGTATGGGTCGCCATAACCGTGACATCGTGATCTTCCCAGACCACTTCATAAATGCGGACTATCCCGCTTTTGCCTTTAACCGTTGTTTTATCGATGCATCGAGAAAAAGACTGGCGTTCCTTCGAAAGCAGCTTGACCGTGCCTTCGGTGGTGATAACCTGGCGTTGTTTTGCCAGAGCCACCATGCGGGCTGCAACATTGACCGCATCACCGAAGACATCGCCGCCTTCCTTGATAACCGGCCCGAATTGTATTCCGACATAAATATTTGGCGAACTGTAGTCGGGCTTCTCGGGAAAAGGCATATCCTCCAGTGACTGGTGCATCTCAATTGCCGCTTCCACCGCTTCACCGGCGGTCGGGAATGTGCACATTATCTCATCCCCGATAGTTTTGATCACGGTCCCCCCATGTTTCAACGCCACATTTGATAGAAGGGAAATGCTGGCGTCTATCAGGTTTTTTGCGACCTTATTGCCCAGGGTTTCGTATATGTGCGTGCTTTTCGCAATGTCTGCAAACAGTATCGCGAGGATATCGGTTAATCGCGCCATCTCACCTGTTTATCCCACTAGGCCTAACTCTCTTTTGGTAAGCTGAATAAGTGATAAATGAAATGCAAGCCAAATTCGGCAGCCCATCAAAGGGAAAGTTCAAATGAACTGAAACTATTAGTATAAAAATATCCGAGGCGGGGTTAGATGTCAATTTTTATTTGCCGAACGGGCAGTGGGGGTATACACACTCCTCACAATCCATACAAAGTCCCCCATGACCCAAAAAAGCCAGCTCTGCCTTGCCGATTTTCTCGCCGGCTAGAATTCGTGGCAGCACCAGGTCCAGCACCGTAATACGGTGGTACAAACCGCAGGCCGGCACACCCAGCAATGGTATGTCCTTTATATAGGCAACCAAAAACATGGCGCCGGGCAGGACGGCCGATCCATAGTGCATCTCGCTGGCTCCGGCCAGGCGGATTCCCTTGCGGGTAACATCATCCGGATCAACACTCATTCCACCGCTCAGCATAAGCAGGTCGCAACCACGCTCCAGGTGAGTTTGAATCGCGTTGCCGATTAATTCGGCGTCATCGGGGGCAAATGCCGTTCCGACCACCTTGCCGCCCAGGTCGGTTGCTTTTTTAGAAAGAACCGGTGCGAAACGGTCTTCGATCAAACCATGATAAACTTCACTGCCGGTAATGACCAACCCGACTTTGGCCTGTCGCAAGGCTCTGACGGACAGGGTTGCCCCGTTTTGTTGGGCGATGGCTGCCGCCCGATCAATAGGGGTGCGCTTCATTATCAAGGGAATCGCTCTGGTAGCTGCCACCTGCTCGCCTTTTCTAACCAGGGTATGATTGTGAAGCGTGGCACACATGACCTCATCGACCATGTTAAACGCTGCCAGAGACGCGGTATCCACGGTAAACAAACCGTCTCTTTCTGCTAAAAGTTTTATTTTCCCTTCCCGGGGCTCATCCTGCCAGACGATACCTTCGCCGGCCAGCCCCGCAGCAAGAAGGGCTGCGGCCTGATCTTCATGGATTTCATCTTCGGCCAGGTCAATCGCATAGAGGTGGTTTTTTCCCAGCTTTTGAAGATGGCACAGGTCATCATTGCAGACGGTATGACCTTTGCGAAAGGCCGGACCTTTAAACTCACCGGGACGAATCTCGGTAATATCGTGGGCAAGTTTGGTCCCCACAGCATCTTTTAGCTTTATTTTTTTGAGCATATTACCACTCCTTATGTCACGTAAAGTCGCTAAGACGCAAAGGAAAAATTAACTTCAAATTTAACAATGTTTTGGCCGATAGCAATTTTATTACTGAGGATTTGAATCGAGCCTAAACTATCTAATCACAATCATCTTGAAAAATCTTTGCGACTTTGCGGCTTTGCGTGAGGCTGCTGCCCGGTTTCCAATTCATATCCGGCCAGGTGATTTCACGGGCATTGGAAAAATAAGCGTCCCCGGCACAGGATCTGCACAAGACATGCCCGTCTTTGGCCACCTCGCGATGGTCGCGCACCACCTGGCCGCATTGAGAGCAGGCCACTTTGCGGCGGGTGGGGCCGGGCAGGTCAAACTCGCTGATTGAAACGTCTACCCGCTGTACCCGAAACAATACGCAGTCCGGCATGCGTTGGTAGGCTTCCAGTTGTTGAGGATATTTACCTGCAACTTCCGGTGCATACGCGGCCGATAGGCTGCGGGCTTCTTCGGTTGAAAGCACCCGAAACGCTTTGCCGGTTTCAAGATTCACAAAAGTGGCCGCCATGATGCCGTAATCCATAAATTTCAGGGATCGGCGCCCCAATTTAACGCCTGTAACGTGAGCGACGGCATCCGCCGTACAGCGGTCCATTTCCACGTACACGATGAGCTTTTTGATCTGATCATGGCGGGTGGGTTCATCCAGGCCGATGAGCCGGCAGCCCAGCATGGCCATGCGCACTCCGACCACCTGCCCCGGGCATAGATGTCCATGGGCGGCAGCCGAGCTTTTCAACAAAGACTCAAATGTATCCATGCTGGTTATATCCGCCAGGCGAGATGATAATATTTTTTCCAATACATACTTGAATCCTGATGCCGATCTTCGCCCTTATGTTAATGTTAACATAACAAATGTCAAAAAAAATGCAACGTAGTTTTGGGCGCCTTTATCATCAGGGGCTCCTCTTGCGCATGAAAGCCTCCGGTTTGTGCATAATTCAGAAAATCATTTGTTAGAATCTTAGACCTAAAGTTTTTGCATTTTTGATAAAGAATTTTCTCGCAAAGCCGCAACGCGTGCAAAGGTAAAAAGCATTAATTATATCTTGGCGTCTATGCGTGCGACCTTTTTGGTTCCGGTACATCCGGGTTAGGGATTCAGAGTTATGTTCCAGAAATATTGATTAAAATATTTCTAATTACAGTAGCGTGCTGCCTGCCCGTCATTCCGGTGCAGGTCGGAATCCAGATGGCTGAGGTCTTTTCTTGAGCAGGCTAAAATAAAACGTGCTGGATTGGCCTTTGACACTTTCGGCCCAGATTTTTCCGTCATGGGTCTCGATGATTGCCTTGCAGATGGCCAGACCCAGCCCGGTGCCTTCGGGTTTATTAATTCCGGCCGAAGGCACGGTGGAAAATTTTTGGAAAATAGAGTTAAGATGTTCTTCAGAAATCCCAACCCCCTGGTCCTTGACGCCGACGGTCACATGCGTTTGGTCTTCTTCAATTCCAATTTTGATTTCAGTCTCGCGGTCGGAAAATTTTATGGCGTTTTCAATCAGGTTGACCAGCACCTGTTCGATGCGTTCCAGATCCATCTCCACCAGGATATCACCTGGATTGTCATATTTGATAACGATATCTTTGTCGATGGTTAAGGGGCTGATGATTTCAACGACCTCTTCGATTAATACGCTCAGATTAGCCTGATCAAAGGACCATTCGGATTTTTGGGCTTCGATCTTGGTATAGTCAAAAAGATCCGATACCAGGTGAATCAAGCGGGCCAGATTTTTATCGATAATTTCAAGATAATTGCGGTTGTCTTCCTTTTTTATCGTACGGTTGAGATAATCGATGCCGCCGCGCACGACTGTCAACGGGGTTCGCAGCTCGTGGGACATGTTGGCCAGAAAATCCGATTTCAGTTTGTCCAGGGTTTGCAGCTCCCGGTTGGCGTCCGACAGTTCTTTGGTTGCCAGGGCGATCCTTTCCTGCAGATGATCCCGTCCGACTGACAGACTTTGAGCCATGGTGTTAAATCGGTGTCCCAGTTTATCAAATTCATCACCGGTGTTGATATTTACGCGGGCTTCCAGATTCCCGCTGCTGATTTCATCGGTCATTTCTTCCAGACTTTTCAACGGCTTGATCACAAATCGTCGCATCAGGACAAACAGGGTGAAGATCGTCATGAAGATGAGGCTGGTCCCCGCGATCGCCAACTTCAGATGATTCTTATGGGCGGCGGACATCATTTCCTCAACATTTAGAAACACGCTCAATCCACCGCGGATAGCGTTGACGCTATCCCCTTCTCGATTGTGGCATTCCAGGCACTGTTTTTCCAGATATAGCGGCACCATGTACTGAAAATACTGATGGCCGCTGTTATTGGCAAACCGAAACGTTTCGTTCACTTTTTGGGTTCGGAATAAATTAATCGCCTCCCGTTCAAATCCGTCCGGTTCATTTTCCGGATTCAGGGGATTTAAGCTGGCCAGGCGAAAGCGGTATTGGTCCTGACGGGTTGAATACTGAGAAAGTTTCCGGGTGACCATTGCCGGTGTAAAACGCTGAAACTCACCATGGTTTGTTTGCAGTTTATCGTCAAAAAAGCAGGCAATATCCTTGGCGCCCTGGCTTTGAATATCGACAAATATGCCGCCGCAGTCGGTCACCCACTGGCGGGTCAGGACAATTTGCCGGGCCAAAATCCGAGCCTGATTGACCACCTGTTCATCAGACTGATTTTTATTTTGAATGCCGGTCCAGGTGAATATGACCCCCAGGGTGGGGAAAATGATCAGGACAATACAAAGAAAGAATTTCCACTGGAGGGAAACACGAAACTTTTTCACAATTAAGCCTCCCGGGGGGATAGAGAAAGTATGACGGGATATTGTTCTCTCCGATCCGAATGGATTTTGTACGGTATGTCACTTGGTATTTCCTAAATTGAGCGATTGCCGAGGCTGCATCCGCTGTTCTTTGATATTTGAAACGCTCATTTTAGATCGTAATTTCATACCCTAAATTAATCCACGAGTCAATCTCTGTAAGAATGATGTTAAATATGTAACAATTATGTTGCACTTTAATAATTCCCTTGCACATAAAACTGGGGAATGCCAAAATCCAAAGACCAATTTACAACCTGAATGTACTATTTTTCAGGGCGGAATAATTAGGAGACAATCGTGGTGAAGTCCATGCCGAATGTGACCCAGACTTCCAAATATCGCATCCTCGTTGTTGACGATGACAAAGATATCGTCCAGACCATCAAGGGGAATCTGGAACTGGATGGTTATGAGGTGTTTACTGCGCTTGACGGACGGACCTGTTTGCAATTGGCCAGGGAACACAGGCCGGATCTAATTATCCTTGACTTGAACCTGCCGGACATCGACGGCATCAAGGCCTGTCAGATCATGCGGCGTGAATTTGATTTTCCGATCATTATGCTGACTGCCCGCGACGGGGTGGCCGATAAGGTGCTGGGGCTCGAATGCGGCGCCGATGACTATATTGTCAAGCCGTTTAATTATTTGGAGTTATCCGCCCGCATCAAATCCATTTTTAAGCGCCTTGAAAGAAGCCTGGTAAATGATCAGTATGAATTCAAGGATCTTTCCATCAATTTCAAATCCCGCACCCTCAATCTGTGCGGCGCCGTTGTGAAGCTGACCAAAACCGAATTTGAGCTCCTGGCACTATTTGTTTCTTATCCCGGAGAAGTGCTTTCGCGGGATTTCATTCAACAGCAAATCTGGCGTGATTCACAACTGTATCAAAGCAGCCGAGCCGTAGATGTCCACGTCCAGCGTCTCAGAAAAAAGATTGAAGCAGAAGTCGATAATCCGGATTATATTCATACCGTGGCGGGGGTGGGGTATAAGTTTCAGGCAGGGTAGACTGGCTAGAAAAGACAGGCGCACGGCGTAAGGCGCAGGGCGCAAGGCGTACGGTATAAGGTAAAGGGACCAAGGTGTAAGGTATAGGGTTTAGGGTAAAAGTTAAAGGGACAAAGGCCAAAGGTAAAAAAACAGTCACCAGCCAACACCAGTCAACTACCGGTATCCAGTTTCCGTTCATTTCTGGGCAGGGAGATACAAATCTTCACCTTCTGCAGTTTCGAGGAAGTGATGGTCAAACTCAAACTTAGATCAAGCTATTGGATTGTTGATGAGGATGGTAATATCATCATCGGCAAAGGCCGGGCGGAAATTCTGGAAAATATTGAAAAGACCGGCTCCATTAACCAGGCTGCCAAGGTCATGAAAATGTCTTACAAAGGGGTCTGGAGCAAGATCAAAGCTACCGAAAAACACCTGAATCAAAATATCGTGCACGCCGACCGCCAAGAAGGCACCCGCCTAACCCGTCAGGGCAAAGAGCTGCTGGAGCAGTACAAACAGCTGGAAAAAAAATGCATGGCCTTGGATGATAAAATCTTCAGTAATATCTTCAAGTAATAATTAATCCGCCCCGAAGAATAGCCTATTAAGGTTTATTGAATGTTTTTGAGACCCTAAACTGCTTGTTAGATCTATGCGCCGGCATCTTAATTATTTGATGCTTCGCATATATTTCTTTTCTTGTTTCCATGTCAAATCAACTACTGACATTGAACAATATATCATTTTAATTATCAGGCGCAATCTTTTACTATTCCTTATTTACCACTTATTGACCTCGACGAAGAAAATTAATTTCTTTCAATTTATATCCGAGATGAGCGTCCTTTTGCTCATATCGGATGCTGATATCGGATGTTACAACTTTTACAATTTTGTTGCTTGATGGTTTCACCCTTAAATGACATATTGGTCGCGGTGTAATCTCCCCGGCGTTGCCCTTGTATTCCATGCGGTTATATCACTCGCACATGCTCACTCTGGGCTGATATCATGCGCCTGTAAATTTTTAGGAGGCAATCGGTGAAATCAACCTACAATTCACATGTCATCCGTATTTTGCTCGGACTGCTGCTCTTTGCTGTGGTGGGAGGGGTCGGTAAGTATCTTTTGACACCGCATTCCTTTGGCAAATACGGTCACTATCGCGCTGATTCGATCGAGGAAGAGGCCAACCGGAAAATCCGTCATTGGACCAACGCTTCCTGCATGGCCTGTCATGAGCACGAAGCCCAGATGCATTTGAAAGGGCTTCACAAGACAATTTCCTGTGAATTCTGTCACAGCACGTATGCCGATCATGTCCAGGACGGCAAGAAAACGGCCGCCATGCCGCTTAAAAAAGACCAGGAGATTCGGACCTTGTGCCTGCGGTGCCACAACCGCGCTATCCAGGCCCGACCCAAACAGGTGATTAAAACGGTGGTCATGCCGGAGCATCTTGAGAGCCAGAAAGTCAAGGTGACCCACCTTTGTAACCAGTGCCATAATGTGCATGCACCGTTAAAATATATCAACCGGGCCAAAGAGATCCTCGGTATGCAGGAGAAGACCTAATGGACAGCATCATATCTGAACTGAACAAAGACCGGCGTCAATTCATCAAAAATGTCCTGAAAGGAACCATTTCCGGCTCACTGCTGCTGGTTATCCCGGCCGGTGCCGATATTTTGAAGATGCCGGAGCAGATTGCCGGTATCCGCGGCAAAGAATGGGAGATGACGAGCCAGAACTTTGTTTTCATAGTTGATATCACGGTTTGCATCGGTTGCGGTTCCTGTGTCGTGGCCGACAAGCGCGAATACCAGGTGCCGGACGGCAACTATCGGACATGGGTGGAGCGCTATGTTAAAGACTTTGAGGATAATATCTATGTGGATTCGCCCGATGGCGGACTGAAGGGCTATCAGACCCCCCGCAAAGACCTGGACAAACCGATCAGAGACACGTTTTTTGTACCCAAGCTTTGCAACATGTGCAAGGATCCATCCTGCGTTCAAGTCTGCCCGGTGGGCGCCACTTTCCGCTCACCGGACGGATTTGTTCTGATTGATGCCAAGCGCTGCATCGGTTGTGCCTATTGTATTCAAGCCTGTCCCTATTCGGTGCGTTTTCTTAATCCTAAATCCAAAACAGCTGACAAATGCAGCTGGTGCTATCACCGGGTGCGCAAGGGGTTGCTGCCCGCTTGCGTCAATGTCTGCCCCACGGGTGCCCGTAAATTCGGAGACTTAAATGACAAAGTGTCCGAGGTTTACAAGATCCTCAGCGGTCCGGGCGTGTTGACTGTGCTAAAAAGGGATATGGGAAATTATCCCGCTCTCTACTACAAAGGGCTTCGAAGGGAGGTGGTATAATGGATCCGTCCAACTTTGTGTTCCCCAATGACCTGCATGTGCACTGGAGTATGATGATTGCATTGTACCCCTATATCACCGGGATCGTTGCCGGGGCATTCATCGTCTCCTCTCTTTATCACGTATTCAAAGTTGAGGTCCTAAAACCGATATCACGCTTTTCGCTGCTGTTTGCCCTGGCCTTTCTGGCTTTTGCCACCCTGCCGCTGCTGCTACACCTTGGGCGACCGGAGCGAAACTTTAACATCATGCTGACCCCGAGTGCGTCATCGGCCATGGCCGGATTCGGCTATATTTATACCCTGTACGGCATTGTATTGCTGCTTGAGATTCTGTTCATCTACCGTCCCACGCTCATAGAACTCAAGCATCAAACCAGCGGCCTGATGAAACTTATTTACACCTTGTTAACTTTTGCCAGTGATGATACCTCGCAACGCTCCCTTGATTTGGACCATAAAATCATTAAAGTGCTGGCTGCCGTCGGCATCCCCATGGCGTGTGTGCTGCACGGTTATGTGGGGTTTATTTTCGGCGGCGTTAAGGCCAACCCCAATTGGTCGACGCCCCTGATGCCGGTAATTTTTCTTTTGTCCGCTTGCGTATCCGGTATTGCAGGTATCATTCTGGTATACGTCCTCATTAAAACCTTCACGCGCAAGCCGATAGACATGGCCTGTCTGAGAACCACGACCAACTATCTGGCCGGATTTTTCATCATCGACTTTACTTTTGAGATGCTGGAAGTCTTTTCCCATTCCTATTTGCGCACCTGGTATCACCATTCGATGGAGGGACTGCTGTGGGGGCCGTTATTTAGCTCTTTCTGGGTGTGGCAGGTTTTGATCCTGTCGGTCGTGCCGATGTTCATCCTGGGCTATTTGTGCCTGACCCAGGTCAGGGATCGCATTTATCTGATATTAGCCCCGCTGGTATCCGTCATGCTGATGATGCAGGTGATGTTTATGCGCTGGAATGTGGTTATCGGGGGGCAGTTGATGTCCAAGAGTCACCGGGGCTACACGGTGTTTCATCCGGAATGGATCGACCGCGAGGGAATTCTGGCCGTCCTGATTGTGATGTCGCTGCCGATTATTCTGCTTTTCATTCTCAGCAAGATTTTTCCATTCTGGCTGGATGATGAAGGGGAGTCGGCGGGATAAAATTGAATACTGAAGATTGATCCGCCTGCGGCGGAAATATTTGATGAATTCTATCATTTTTTTAATCGGATAATTGTTAGGCAATAAGGCGTTAATTATCATTCAAACTAGGAAAGGAGGTGGTGGGCTGGAACTGTTTGACCGGATGCTTTTCTATGGGGCTAAGCTTGCAGTTGGTTTGAAGATTGCTTCAACCGATTGTTGCGCCCTAAATATTTTACCGTGTCAAAAATATATAAGGAGGAAATAAGATGTATTTGATTCGATCGGCATTTATTGTGCTTATCTTGGGAATTTTCGCAGCCGGGACTGCTTTCGGGACTACCAAGGAGTCCTTTGATGTGAGAAATCCCGCGAACCAGGAAATAAACAAAAAGTGCATCATGTGTCATTTGAAGGAAAACAAATCGCTGGTGCTGCAGTGGGAGAATTCGCCCCATGCGGCCGCCAAGGAAGGTCAGATTGCCTGTTTTACCTGCCACGCAGCCGAGAAAGGTGACGAGATGGGGTACATGCATGAAGGCGCGTTTATCAAGGCCATCCTTTCACCCAGTGACTGCGGCAGATGTCACGAACCCGAAACCAAACAAATGGCAGAGTCCCATCACGCCACCGCCGGCGAGATCATGGCCTCATTGGACAACATGCTGGCCGAGGTTGTCGGCGGCACGCCCACCAACAAGGCCAACATGGCCAGTGGCTGCTGGCAGTGCCATGGATCGGTGATTGCTCTGAAACGCGATAAGGACGGCAGCGTTTTGCGCAGCAAAACCGATGCACCCCAGATGGATTACAACACCTGGCCCAATACCGGGATCGGGCGGATCAATCCGGACGGCACCAAAGGGGTGTGTATTGCCTGTCACTCCAAGCACTCCTTCAGGGCCAGCGTGGCCCGTCAGCCTGAAAACTGCGGCAAATGCCATCTGGGACCCGACCATCCCCAGAAGGAGATCTATGAAGAGTCCAAACACGGCATCGCCTTTTTCACCGCGCAGATAGGCGGAGGCCGCAATGCCATGAATGTCACAAAAGACGGTAAGTGGGTCCTGGGTGACGACTATTACACCGCCCCAACCTGCTCCACCTGCCATATGGGCTCGTTCATTAAGTTAAACGGTTCCGTGGCTCCCAACAGCCACAATGTCGGCGACCGCATCTCATGGAACCTGCGCGCACCGATCTCAAACAAGCTGAACCGGGTAACCTTCACGGATGGATCAGTGACCGACATTAGCGGAGAGCAACCGCCGCGTTCCGGCCAGAAAGCCAAAACTAAAACCTATGTCAGAGAAGGTGACAAACTGAAAAAAGTCATCGCCGAAAAGACCATCAAAGATGTGGTCACCTGGAAGCAGCGCCGTGCCAATATGCAGGAAGTCTGCAAATCCTGTCACGGCTTAAACCAGATTCGGAATTTTTACAGCCAGTTTGACGATCTGATCAACCTATACAACGACAAGTTTGCCAAACCCGGCAAAGCGCTGGTTGATGAGCTGAAAAGAGACAAGATTTGGGAAAATACCGGCTTTCAGCATAAGATCGGTTTTACCTGGTTTGAAGTGTGGCATCACGAGGGACGCCGGGCCAGAATGGCAGTGGCCATGAATGCACCGGACTACACCCACTGGCACGGTATGTATGAAATTGCGCGCAATTTCTACAATGAGTTCCTGCCGGAAGTCCAAGAACTGGCGGACCATGCAGGCCAGGGTGAGAAATACAAAAAGCTCATCGCGGACCTGTTAGCCAAGCCTGAACATCTGTGGACCCGCACCGGCGGCAGCGTCGAGACCATGAAACTTATCAATGAAGAACAGAAACTGCGCTATAATCAGTAGTAATGTTCCTCGTTGGCTGGACCATTTCAGGCGGTGGGTCGATTAACTAATCGGCCCGCCCCTTGATACAGCATTGATGTACCATAAAAATGACCCCCAATATTTTTTTTAAAATTTGGGGGTTATTAATTTTATTTTTGTGACAATCCAGAGTTTATTTTTAAGAGCTATAATGAATAAATATTTTATTTTCTATCTCGCCGTTCTATTTCTTTTTGTGGCTGCCTGTTCATCCCAAACAGATGATACCAGCGGTCTTTTTGATCGCGTTGCCAAATTGGAAATTCAGCGCAATGACTACACCCTGGGTAAAAGGTTGACAGATAAACAAAAAGAGACCGCGCACCGCAATGCCGTAGAAGCGGCCAGTCCGGGAACCTACAAATTCAAAGACAATGATCTCTACGTGGTGATTGACAAAGCGACTGACAGAATTCTTATTATTTATGAACATTATGCGTCGGTAACCCGGGGAAAAATCCGGGAACTTGTTGGCGACTTGTTCTTTGTCTTCGGAGAGCCTACGGTTTTTGCTCATGATAAGACCATCTACTGGGCCTATGATGCAGATGGTAAAATATCAGAGAAGAAATATAAAGAAGCAAAAGACCAAAAAAAGGTGCCGAACTTCCTGGCCACTGTCAAACTCAACAGCAGCCACAAAATTATGGACAGCACCGACCCGGTTAAAGACGGCGATGTATACTACATAATATCTTCGGAGCCGCTGTTAAAACTGATGGAACAACGAGATCAATAATTAATCCGTTAATTAATCCTTAGTAAAATTCGAAGTCAAGCTACCGCAATTGACTCGGAACGATGATTGTTGCGCTAAAAGTCATGTATTTAAAAATGACAGAGCGCAGCGACTTCCATAGATATTCAATTTTCAATCTTCATTATTCATTTCTCCACGTCAGGTTTCCTCCAGCACCGAATCAACCCATTGCAGGGCGGCGATCATGTTGGGGAAACCGGTGGTCGTTAAAGACAATAAGGCCGCGTGGCCAATTTCTTCTTTAGTCGCACCGGACTCGAGCGCCTTGCGGGTGCTGGACATAACCGCGCCTCTGGAATTGGCACCGATCGCAATACCGAGTTTGATAAGATCCTGGCATTTTTGATCCAGCGGTCCTGCTTCGCGACAGGTTTGGCCCAGTTGCTTATAATCTTTAAAGACTTCAGCAAATTGGTTTGAAAACTTTTCGTAAACTTTCGGAAGATACATGTGGACTCCTTTCTGAAAACGATTCGTATCGAGGGTGAAGCGGGGCGTGCACCTTTTTGAATTCCGACCTACCTGAAACCATACCTTCATTACACCTGGAGCGAATTTATTTCAACTCTTTTCACCATCACTTCGAAATTGAATTGACAGAAGTCTGGCGCCAATTTGATTATCAAAAATCATTTGACATTGTAGCCGGCACTCTATTTATCCCGCAGCTGCTTTTTGAAGAGTGGTTGCACCGGCAGCCGTTAAAACATTGGTGTTCGACAAAACCGGAACGTTGACCCGGGGAGTATTTACGGTCAAGGAAGTCGTCAAATTAAACGGATTTTGCAAAGATCAGCTTTTGGAATTTGCCGCGGCAGCCGAACTACAGTCAAATCATCCCATCGCAACTTCCATTATTAACGCCTTTAATAAAGATGGGTACGGCTCTGGCAGCAGTTGCAAATTCTTCCAGAATAATCGGCCAAAAGTAACTTGATTAAAATACAGTTCACGAACTTAATTCACTTCGCTCCCAATTGGAATACAGGAATGGCGACACTTGATTTTGTGATCCTATATCACTCTTTTTCATCCTGCATGCTGTGAAACGTCAGCCCCGGCGCCCAGGTGCGCTCCATCAACTGATCGTGAAATGATTTTTTGTGAACTCCGCTGAATGATCCGACTGGGATATGTTGATGGCACGTAATGCAAACGCCGACTTTTTCTATTTTGTCGCGCATCTCCTTTGGCAGCGGACCGGATAAGGGCCAATGGTGTCCGACGGTTTGCAGCTGTTTGTCGTCGCGGGTGACGACCTGATTCAGATCCATGGGAAGTTCCGGTATTGGAGGAATCTGGACCTGAGCATGGTTGCTGATCATTTTGCCCTGCACTGTCGCGACATCAACCCGAATCCCCTTTGAATATCCATTCATATAGCGCCCGTCATGGGTGCCATAGCCCAGTGCTTTGCTGCTGGTGTGGCAGGAAGCACACGAGCGGGCCTGCCGGACTCTGGTGTGCGGGGCGGCAGGCGCCATATCGATGCCGCGTTGGCCTTCTGGGCCGCTGTTTTCCAGATTGGCAGCCGTTCGCCAGATCTTGTTCAGCACGATCGGTTTGCCATCCGGGCCGATCACGGTGGTGATCTGTTGACACCCGGGAATGATGGGACTCACCCGCCCTTCGCCATTGATACCGAGCACCGGATTTTCCCACCTGAGGTAGCCGCGCGCTTCGGTTGTTTTACCCGGAGTTTTAACAGCACTGCCGTCCCGCCTGGATTCGGCGGTGTGCCCGTCGGCCAGCTGAATGTTGCCGGATGCGATCCAATCAATCGATGTTTTGCCTTCCGAATAATCCACCTTGACATGGCAGCCGTAGCATTGCGGCGCCCAGGTGGAATGGCAGGCATAACATTCCAGTTTTTCCAGATGGCTTTTGGCCATGATCATGGCGGAGACGGCGTCCTTGGGATTGTGCCATTTTTTTGCGATACGAATTGAATTCAATGTCGGGACCTGAAAGTCCAGGCCGCTGGCCGAATGTACGAAGACGTTGTCGCCCTGCCGCACTACATTGCCGAATGGATTTCCGCGGGTGGTCAGCAGATATCCGTCTTTTGAGGGGTAATGCGTGTTGTATTCGCGGTGAGTGTCGAGAGGCTCTTGGGCCATGCCGCGCGGTGCCTGGAGATCGGGTTTGCGGCCGAACTCGTCGCCCCAGCCCAGGGGCAGTTCCCACGGGTATTTGGCAGGGGTGCCGTGACAGTCGGTACACTCAATTTCCACAAAAGCCAACGTCGTACCCATAATATTTCCGTTACCATGCACCGCCGTCGTATTGTGGCAATCCTGGCACAGCAGACCGCCTTCAGGGTTGCCCTCCCTGCTTTTGGAATTGTGATGGGTGTCATCTTTGATGTAGAGGTAGGATTTGGTGTGCAGTTTGCTCATCTTGTCGCCGGTTTCCGTGTAGGGTGTACCGTAAGGAAATTCCATCAGGCCTTGAAATGAAACCCCGATGCGTTTGCCGCGGTTGTGGCAGGTAATGCAGGTTTCGTGAGGTATGCCGGAATAGACTTTCCCGTTGGCCACCACTTTTGCTTCCCGGGATGACTGAATGGTATGAACCAGAGGATGCCCTTTCTTGTCTTGCGGAATCGCGGGATCCGTGCCTTCATAAAATCCCTCATTGCTGTACGGTATGTGACAGGCGGCGCAGCCCATGCCGCGCATATCGCCCCGTTTATCCCTGCCGCGCACGCCGAGGTGGCAGCGCTGGCATTCAGTGCGAATATAGGTGTACACGGCCTGGGCGGGATTTTCATTAATTTTGTCTATATCCACATCCGGCAAGCGTTCGAGCTTTTCAGGAAAATTCTGCGGAAACTGCTGCATTATCCAGATGTTGAATTGTTTGTAGGCTTCGGTGCCGAACACCGGAACCGGACCGTCCGGGTCGTCGATATCATAATTGCCGTAACGTTTCTCATACCCGGTTGACGCCGGACCCCAGCCCCAGAGCGCACCCTGGATTTTGCCGGCTTCGGTTTGCATGACGGAACGGTGCGCGGCATAGACCCACTTAGAATGGCACATTCCGCAGGTTCTGGTGTTAATCCCCATGGAAGCCGCATGCCGGTTGAAGGCCCCGAGTTGGCTGCCGGGCGGGCCCCCGGAATGGGCGACCGTTGTTTCTTTTTCTTCCTTGGGGTTTCCGCCGTGACAGACAACACAACCGTTGGGATCTCCCATTAAACGACCCCGGTCATAAATTTGCTTCGCCATCCCGGAGTTGTGCGCCCGGATGGGCTCGATGCCGGCATGGCATTTACCCGGGGCCAGGCATCCGGTGCTGGGAGCGGGAAATCCATTCGGATCCATTTCCGGTATTGGATACTGCTCACCGCCTGCCTGTAATGCGTAAATTAAAGTCGGAAGGGATAAAAAAAGAACCAACAGACACACTTGGGCCCTAACAGGAGAAAAAATCATTTTTTTGCCTTTCTAACTGTGAGATTCGTGCAGAACACAGCACAGAGTGCTTGTGGATTTTCATTTGTCGGCCTCTCAGCGACAAATGCAAAAAAATACCGACCTTGCGTTCTCTGCGACTCTGCGGTGAATACAACATTTAAATTTTAGCAATCCATGTCTAAATAATTATTGCTGTATTAGTAATTGTAAAACCGCAAAATATACCTGGACGCGATGATAAATACGATTATTCCGAGGACCAGTTTTATCCATTTTTCAGATATGTACTTTTGCATTTTAGCCCCAAAGTACATGCCCAGCAGACCCCCTGCGCCGAACAGTATGCCGAGTATCCAGTCGGGTGGCGCAACCGCCCCGTCTATGGGAATGAGACTATAGAAGGCGACGCCGGCAACAGACGAAGTAAATGTGCCCAATAAAACGGCACCGGCGATCGTGTACACCGGCAGCTTAAAAAAAGTGATCAAAAATGGTGCGATGATGGAACCCCCGCCGATGCCGTAGACCCCGCCGACAATGCCGACGACAAATGCCAGGACGAACAGCCCGCCCGTGGAAAAGGCATGGGTAGCGTTTTTAAAATTAAAGCGTACTTTTTTTAGCGATAGCGATACCTTGTCCACCCGGTCTGCTATACCGCAAGTTTCCTCCTGCCCACCGGTCCTTTTGGCCCACGCGTCTTTGATAAGCTTAACAGCCACAAACAAAAGGACGATCCCGACAAAAAATTTGAAACTCTGCGGGTCCGGTAACAAGCTGATCCTGATATAGTAGCCGATCAGCACGCCGGGTATGATTCCCGCTACAATGATCAGCGCCACGGGCCAGGCGAAGCGACATTCCTTGATGTAACGGTACACGCCACCGGGTGTGCCCGTAACATTAAACAAAAAATTGGTGGAAGTCACCGATGTGGTGGTGAAACCTAAAACACTCATCTGAAAAGGGAGCAATAGAAATGCCCCAGAAATGCCGGCCATCGAGGTGAAAAAGGAGATGGTGAACGCGACTGCCGGCGGAAGGAACAGGTATGTTTTTACACCGGCAACCGGAAATATAACCTGCAGTAAATCCATTTTTATTTGCCGAACGGGCAATGCGGATAGCTACATTCCGGGCAATCCTTACAAAGCCCCCCGTGTCCCAAAAAAGCCAGCTCTGGTTTACCGATTTTGTCGCCGGCCAGTATCCGGGGCAGTACCAGATCCAACACCGTGATGTGGTGATGCAGACCACAAGCCGGCACCCCCAGCAGCGGCACATCCCCGATGTAGGCTGCCAAAAACATGGCCCCGGGGAGAACCGCGGCGCCGTAGTACATTTCAGTCGCTCCTGCCTGGTGTATTCCCTGGCGCGTGACATCATCCGGATCCACGCTCATCCCGCCGCTGAGCATCAGCAAATCACACCCCCGTTCGAGATGAGAGCGGATGGCCCGGCAGATCAGCCCGGTATCATCCGGGGCAAATTTCAGCCCGCCGATTTCGCAACCCAGAGCGGTTAACTTGTCAGAGAGAATCGGGGCAAATCGGTCTTCGATCAGGCCGTGATACACTTCATCGCCGGTGATGACCAATCCGACTTTGGCTGGCCGCAATTCTTTTACCGACAGGGTGGCATTGTTTTGTTGTGCAATGGCAGCCGCCCGCTCGATGGGTGCCCGTTTCATGACCAGGGGAATCGCCCGGGTCGCCGCCACCAACTCGCCCTTTTTAACCAGGGTGTGATTATGGAGAGTGGCACACATCACCTCATCGACCATGTTAAACGCTGCCAGCGATGCAGTATTGACCTTGAACAGGCCGTCCCTTTCAGCAAAAAGCTGAATTTTACCTTCCCGGGGCGCATTCTGCCATTCGATGCCTTCTCCGGCCAGCCCGGCGGCTAATATCGCGGCCGCCTGGTTTTCATGAATTTCGTCCTCTGCCAGGTCAACTAGGTATAGGTGGTTTTTGCCCAGCTTTTGAAGATGGCACAGATCTTCATTGCAGACCGTGTGGCCTTTTTGAAAAGCAGCACCCTTGAATTCCCCGGGGCGAATTTCAGTAATATCATGGGCCAATTTCGTTCCCACCGCATCCTGTAATTTTATTTTTTTGAGCACGGAAAGTTCTCCTTATGTTATTCTTAACATATCAGTTTATAAAAAAAATCAGCGATTGAAACTAACCCTAACATTGCATAAATTCTTGTGATCTAGCCTGGCCGTTATGTCTGAGATCGTTGCTTTTTCCGGGCAGATGCTGGATGCTTGATACTCGATGCTGGATATCTAACAGTACACTATCGGTGAATTTCAACGACATCCAGTATCCAAAAACCAGAATCCAGGATCAGTCAATACTTTCAATGGTCTTCATTGCAGCAGCTAAGTTGGATTTCAAAATTTTATGCAACTATAGGGTAATGTTTATCTGAGATGATTTACAGTATACACTATCCGAGCAATCCTCTCGCATTCGCCAGGCCGTTGGCAAACAGGTAGAGAAAGCAGATTATTATTGTAAAGCCGCACGCGTAGTATAGTATACGCAAAGCCTTTGGAGCACTGCCGACCAGGGTAGTATGCAGGTTGCTATTTTGCTCCATTCGCTCAACCCATGCCGGTCTCTCATGGCGCGCTTTTTCCAGATCGACGCTGCCCTCAAACATAGCGAGATCCATAGGAAAGTTGTGCCGCCGAAGGTGTCCTATGAAAAAGTGAATTGTTGTTACATGGGCAATCGCCAGGATAGCTTCAATGCGATGAACCCACAACAGGACGTTAAGCACCCATCCAGGTATGTAGTGGCTGAAAAAAATGGGATTGTACAAAATTACCCCGGTTCCGCCGAGAAGGGTGATGCCCCAGAAAACCGCCAGGTAATCAAACTTTTCCCAGTACCCCCAGCGATCGAACCGTGGCGCTTCCTTTATGCCCAGAAGCCAACCGATGTGCTGAAGCGCCTGAAAAAGGTCTTCCTTCCGGGGGAGTATAGAATCAGGGCCGTAGACACTTTTGGGAAAGCGCCGCCAATCAATGTGGATGAGAACATATATTACGTGAACGCCCAATAAAGCGAGCATGAAAATACCCACCCACCAATGAATGGTAAGGGCCTTGTTATAGCCGCCGAAAATGGATGCCAAAAAACGGCCCCAGTTTGTCTCAATATACAATCGTGCCAGGCCGGTAAATGCCTGCGTGAGAAAAAACAGCATCAGCAGCAGATGAAACACCCGTTGGACCGGAGTGAAGCGCTTAATCCTGGTCATTGTGTTTCCTCCTTTTGACAAAACGCTTCTGCAATCCTGACATAAAGGTGTCCGGCAAAAATTCTCTTAAACCCCACATAAACGTATGCGGTAAAAAGGCAGCAAATGTACCCACGGCAATCGCCACCATCATCCAAAAAACAAAAAACAGCAGCGGAAAGCTTTGCCGGGTGCTCATGTCTGTCGGATTGGGTTCATGGACGACATAGGTGGCGAAAGAAACAGTGGCCCCTTCATGGCATTTGGCACAAATAAAGGCATGCCGCCTTCTGGGGCTCATCTTTGAGTAGTAGTGCTTGAGGCCGGCAATGGGTTCCGGTCCGTGGCACTGGCGACAGGTGATCTTTGCTCGCCGCTTATGGAGGTTTCGGCCCTGGCGCGGATGGCACCTAAGGCAAGTCAGGCGTTCATAAAACTTCAAACCCCAGTGGGAGTCAGCCAGGTATTGCCTGCGCCGAACTTTCTCGGCAATCGGCGACAGGGTAATTGCCTCTCTTTGGGGAATACCTCCTCTCACAAAAACAGGATAGGGGCGGGGTTTGGCTTCGTAGGTTTCATAGTAGCGAGAGCTTACCTCACGCTCACGGTATCGAATAATCTTCGAAGTGGCCTCCGTCTGGGACCAGCCCGGACCCGGCAAAAACAGTGCCAGCCATACAAGGCCTATCATAAGCCGGATACCGCACCACCGCCGATCCGTATCTTTATGACAATGATCCTGTTTACAAGAAAACACGACATCACAGGTATGATTTTTTAAAAGTCGTATCTTTCCCAAAGAAGATATTTCCATCTACCACCTCTGCGGATTTTGGTGAACCCTTAGCAGACTCTTTTTAACGATACCATCGTAAAATTCTTGCAGCGTCTTCAGATCCGTGTCCTTGTGTTTGTGGCAGGTCTGGCACGAGTTGGGAACCTGCGGATCTTGCATCGTGTCTCTGGGCAGCAGGGTCACAAACACGTGGGAATGCGTGTCACCGGATTCTTCGCTTCTGGCAATGCGGGGCATGTGGCAGCCGATGCAGTTGGGAAACGTGTGGATGGAATGGGACAGGTTTTTGTTAATCACTGTGTGGCATATCATACATTGCTGGGAGCCGGCTCCTTTGGTTTGGAATTGAGTCGGGGCCACGCCCAGTTGATGGACGTAGTGGCAGGAGGTACAGGTAACGCCTTCCTTGGAATGTGTGGAATACAGCCATTCGATATATTGCTGGCCGTGCCCTTTGGCAAACTCTTCAGCATAAGTGTTTTTAATGTCCTTATGGTCGTAGTTGTTGGTATCAAAATACCTTCCCAGGGCACGGCCGGGCTGGTAGCCCACCGGCCATTTGGTGCCCTCAACTTTGGTCGACTTGCCGCGGCTGTGACAGGCGCCGCATATTTGGGTTCGGAAGGCCGCCGGTAGCTGAGAGGGGTTGATGATCGTAAGTCGTTTGTCGAAGACTGCTTTTTCAGGCAACGCCACGTGGTGCGAACCGGGGCCGTGGCAGGCCTCGCAGCCGACCCTCGGCTCGGAAAAGGTGTTTTTTTCCAGATCGACGCCCATGGCGTGACACCCGCCGCAATATTTGTCCCAGGGCCGCTTGTCCCAGTCGGCTTCGTGATAATTAATCCACTGGTTGGTCCTGGCTTCGTATTCCACCGGGGCGACGTAAAGTTTTCCGTTTTTTTCAACCAGAAAGCCCTGCTTCCATTGCATACCGATGGTGTATTTTATTTCCTCGACTTTGGGGATATAAATCTGGTCCGCCGGTATTTTTAGATCTTTTTGCCGTTTTTTAAGATCAGCCAGGATGGCCTCCGGATCGATTTCCGCTATCAGGGCGTCCAGATTTTGGGTCACATCCTGAATGGTGCGGCTGTGAAGGGTCGTTTTCCAGGAGTCATAATGTTCCAGGTGGCAGAATTGGCATTGATCGGAGCCGACATAGGTCTTCGGTTTAGACAGTATTTCTTCGATGTCAACTTTAATCTCTTCGGAACCGGGACCGCATTTAGTCAGACCGACGACCAGCAATAGTATCAAAGCGAATTTGAACCAATGACCTGTTTTCATTATACCCCCTTTCCAGGCACCCGAAGCAAGAGCCGGAAGTTTTCTGTTAAGTCACATGGTGAGATATCTCTTCCTTCATTGACAAAACCAAATCCCCGAGGGTGTAGACGATCAGAAAAGCTGCGATCACACCACCGATGACAAACATTTCCATCAGTGTCGGCCAGTAGGATGGCAGGCCATGCGGGATATTGGGATAGACCTGACCGGCAACCACGAAATCGTATCGCATGACAAAGGTTCCGATCAGGACCAAAAGTGCTCCCGTCAATACGCCGTTGAGGCTTTTTTTCTCTGCCGCCCAGATAAGGAGATAGATCGGGACCACACTCATGAGCCCGACCTCAAACCCCCAGAACCCAATACGGAATGGGCCGTTTACCAGTAGCATCACCGGCCCCCGGCTTGTCGGATCCAATAGACCAGTGGCCAGGCGATAAATTATAAGAAGAAATCCCACTGCCAGAATCAGAGCCAGCACCTGGGCCATCTCGAAAATGACGGCTTTCAGGCCGGGAAATATCTCATCATTTTTGACACGGTAAGTAATGATGGTGACGACTATCAGAAATGCATAGCCGCTGAAGATAGCCGAGACCAGAAAATAGACCGGATAATAGGGTCCGTACCACAGCAGGCGTGATTCCGAGTGGGCGAAAACCGATCCCAGCATGGAAAGCGCCGATGCGCCGGAGGCAAAGGCCAGCAGGGCCACAAGTCGGGGCAGTCTCGAGTCCTCCAGTAATGCGCCAATACGGGTGCCCCGCAGTTTTTCGAGTGTCAAAAGCGCCAGGATTTTTTTTACCAAACCTTGACTGCTTTCTGCACGTCGGGCCAGATCCTCCCGGTTCAAGAGCCACAACTCGACGACGACCACGCCCATGTAGATGCTGTACAGCAGCCCCATCCAGGAAATAGCCGATCGGAAGTTGGGTGAAATGGCATTGTAGATCGGCATCCTTTCCGGATGGCCGAGGTGCAGGACGATACACAGCATCCCAAACAGGATGGTGGTCAGCGATAAAAAAGCCATGCGCCGGGTCATCATCTCATAGCGCTGCATGCCGAAAACCGATCCCAGCGCGTTGATGATGCAAAGCCCCGATCCGATGGCCACCAGAAAAATATAGGTTGCGATCATCGTAGCCCAGGGAATCTTAACGGAAAATTCCAGGATCTCCATGCTGGTGAGCAACGATGCCAGTATGGCGTAGCCCGCCAGAAAGATCAATGCGCAGAAAACGCTGATCCAGATAACCAATCGCGGTGAATGCTCGACGGCGTCGAGTAATGGTTGAATATGCTCACTCGGCTTTTTGCTCATCGAATTCCTCGTCCCTGTTCCGGGTCATTTGGGCATAGATATACATCGCACCGGCAATCACTGAGGCAGCTAAAATACCGGAGGCTGTGACTCTGATTTTATCCAGGTTGTGATTAATCACCTTTTTAGGCGCGGCAATCAGGCCTAAATTTTTAGGTTTGGCCGGTAAAATGGTAATCAAATCGGTTCCGCCGGCTTCCGCCAGGCCCATGATGTAGCTCGGTCTTTTCAGTCGTTCGACCCGGCGGTGGGCTTCTTTTATGATTTCGTGTTTATAATCAAATGCTAAGGCTCCCACCGGGCAGGCGGCCACACAGGCCGGTTTCTGATAATTGAGCAGGGTCCTGTTATAACACAGGTGGCATTTGCGTGTGACGCGCTTGTCAAAGTCGAACTGGGGCACCTTCCAGGGGCAGGCCTGAAAGCAGTAGCGGCAGCCGATACACTTATTTTCATTGATTACAACCGCTCCATTCGGCAGCTTGCTGATGGCCGTCACCGGGCAGACGCCCGCACAGGCCGGTTCGATGCAGTGCTGGCAGGACCACTGCACATAGTGCCGCTTGGCACGATTTTTTGCATCGGTGCGCAGATTAACTACCGTGTAATTATTGGCGGTCAGATGGGTATCCCGATCGGTAATCAGTTCATCCCTTTCCACTCTTAGGTTGTTCCAGCGCTTGCAGGCGGACATGCAGCGCTTGCACCCGATGCATCTGATCGAGTCAACCAATTTGCCGTAGCGCAGTCTCTCCGCATGTGCGACAGGGTTAGACCCGAGTGCTGCGCAGGCCGGTAGACTTGCCAGGATTTTTAGAAACCGGCGGCGGCCGATTTTGGTTGAATCGCAGTTCATGAATTATAAGTAGAACTAAATATGTTGAGTTAAAATCCGAAAACCCCAATCCGAATTCCGCAATCCTTTATTGTCTTTGGTGCACCGTGAATGGTACCGGCATGTCCCTCTTTTTGGCAGCTTCCAGAAAACCCACCATCGCATCAACCGGCGTGTCTTTGTGATGATGGCAGCTGTTACAGGCATTGGGCTGTTTGTCGACACCGCCGGCCTCGAGGGTGGCCTGGGGAAACATGAACCTGAAGGTGTGGCTGTGGGCGTCCCCGGCCTCACCGATACTGGCCACCCTGGGCATATGGCAGCGTACACAGCTGCCGAAGGTGTGAATGCGGTGCACCGAACGATACTGCACTGTCGTGTGGCAGCTTTTGCACAGCCGGTCCTCAAACAAACGGGTCTTGGAGCGAATGGCCAAAAGCAAGTTGGAAGCATCCAGGTTGGAAGTAATACCGGTTTTGCTCTGATGCACGCTGTGGCAGGTGGCGCATACCACCCCCACCTTGGCGTGTTCGCTCTGCTTCCAGTCCAGGTACTGCTGGTTGCTGTATTTGGATTCTCCGCTGGGCCAGAAGTATTCAGCCTCATCACCGTTGCTATGAGAGACTTCCTTGAAATACAGGCGCAGGTTGGCTTCCCCCTTGTGGGTCTGGTAATCCACCGGAAAGGCGTATTTGCCGGTCATGTCTCGACCCCGCGTGTGGCAGGAGCCGCATATCTGGGCAGACAATCCTGAATTCAGCCGTGAGGCCGAGATGATGGTTGGGATCTCAAAGCCGGGAACCGCTTCCACGTGGTTGCTGCCCGGTCCGTGGCAGGCCTCACAGGCGACTCCGGTTTCGACAAAGGTTTTATTCACCGGATCCACACCGGTTGCGTGGCAGCCGGCGCACTCTATCCACCATTTTCTCTTTTGCGACTGGCCAGCCTGATAGGGGGTCCACTTGTCGCTCGGAAAATGGTAGGATGCCGGCAAAACGATCAAATCCTCGCCTTCTTTTTTCAGGTACTGCTGCCGCCACTGACTGCCCAGGGTGTAGGTGATCACATCCCTGCCAAACGTGCGTACATCGCTGGGCATGTCAAAATTACCGATGTTTGCCAGCGGATCCGCTTTGACATCTCGCATCATGCGCGAATGCAATGACGTTTTCCATTCCAGGTATATTCTTTCGTGGCATTTTTTGCAGGTTTCAGAGCCCACAAAAGCCGCGTCGAAGCGGTTTTTGAATTTGCCCGCCAGCTGCAGCGACTCTTCGTGGACCAGGTCCTTGCGCAGCATAACCGTTGTCGCGAGCACAACTACCAGGGCTATTAAGAAAATAAGTCCGATGACCATTGGAATGATATGCAACATTGATAAATCTTTGATAAACTTCATGCCTCACGCTCCCTTACATCGGCTGCCGACGCCTGAATTGACTCAACTCTTCCTTTTCAAACTCAATAAAGCTGCGGGTTAACCGGGCCATTTCCCGGTAAAAGGGTGTTTCAGTGGCTTCGATCACTTTTTCACAGAAATCCGGAATCCAGCGAATAAGGTGCTCGCCGACAAATATTTTTTCATTTTTAAGGCAAAGCAGGGCCGTTTTATCATCATCTGCTTTCCAGGCCTGCGCTTCGCGTTGGATGACACGCTGCATGTACTCCAGCTCGACACTGATGTGATCCGGCAATCCGGTATACTCCGATGTATACTCGAGTCCGGAGGACTCAATAATATTTTTGACCTGTGTCGTTAATTCTCCCCAAAGTTGGCCGCTCTGGACACCTTCTTTTTGATGATGGACGGATTCATAGGGGGCGATGTGTTTGCCGGGACCGACAAACAGCCGGGTGTATTCAACCGCCAGGTCTTCGAGCAGCTCTTTCTCGGAGTTTTGAAAAAATCCATTATTTAATTTAACACCCAGGTTGGATAAAACCTCCTGAAACCGATGGTTTTTCATCTGCTGGAGGAGCTCTGAAGTCAGTTCCCGGCGATAGACTGCTGCCAGAAACCCGTAAATACTGCGTCTGTGTTCGGCAAGTTCTTTGATATTTTCTTTTTCGCTGGTTGTCATCAGAACCTCACTTAAATGGCAGAGTGCAAAGGCCTTAGAGCAAAGAGTAAAAAAAATGGAATACTGCCTTTTTAAATTACCCTATGCCCTATGCCCTCTGCGCTATGTTTATTGCCCAACCGTCTGCAGAGATCCGCTTGGACGGACTCTATGCAAAAGTGCTAATTAGCATTTAACAACTACGCCTTGGTCACCTTAACCACCGTGTCCATCCAGATCTGCTGGCCGTTGATTGGGTCGGGCCGGTTAGGGATGATCCAGTTGGGATGCACCCCATAGGTATTCCAGCTCTTGAGCTTGAGATCCGGATCATCATCCCCAGCCAGAGGGGCCTTATTGCCGGAAGCATACCTGCCGTATTCCCAGTGGCCAAGGTGATGCGAAATGGCGATAATGCCCGGCACGACACCTTCGGTCACATTGGCGGTGGTGGTAATTTCACCGATGGCGGACTTGACCTTGATCTTGTCACCGGTTCCGATTCCCAGCGGTTTTGCGCTGACCGGGTTGATCATGGCCTTGTTATCGTGGTAGATCTCGGTCAGCCACTTGCAGTTGGCCGAGCGCGAATGGATCTGTACCGGTACCTTGTAAGTGGTCAGAATTAGATCCCCGGCTCCCATCTTCTCATGCTCGGGAATGGCTATGTAAGTCGGCAGGGACGGAAAATTTTTGATTTTCAACAGCTCGGAATACACTTCAAAGTAACCGGACTTGTTGAGTTTATCCGGCTTGAACCCGGCGTAGACCTTGCCGCCGATTTCCTGGCCGACATAGCCTTTGTAGGCATTCTTGGTCTTGGTGTAGCCTTTTGCTTTGGCTTCGGCCTCACTTTTGGCTTTGGATTTTTTCCAGTTCCAGTAGGTGCCGGTAGCCTCATCCAGAATTACCCCTTCTTTTTTTAGAGCGTCAGCCGAGACTTCCTTTTTGTACATGTAGTACTTCGGTTTGGCGTTGGGGTCATGCCAGACACCGTGTTTTTTCATGTACTCGAACCCGCCGGCTTCTTTGACGCCAGGGGTCTTTTCGCATGACAGCTTGACAAACTCTTCGGCCGAGTTGAACCCGAGCGGCATACCCATACGCTCTGCCAGATCACAGACAACGTCCTTAAAGTCACGTGATTCCCCCAGGGGCTTGACAAATGGCTGGCGGATGTAAAATTCCGGGATCTGGGTCGGTGAGACATGATCTTCCCAGTCCCACCATTCCAGATAGGACGGGTTGGGCAGGATTATGTCAGCCAGGGCCGCGGATTCGTCATAATAAGCGTTGACGCAGACCGTAAACGGAATCAGGCTCTCATCTTTGAGGATATCGATGTTCTCCTGGCAGTCCCCATTGGCATAGACCGGGGTGTAGCAGTACCACATGTAAACTTCGGGTCGCCCGGCGCTGCCGTCCTTGATCATCTTGAGGACCTGGTGGCTGGCACCATGGCTGGGGTATGCCGCATCACCCTTGAACCCGCTGGTGATTTTTAATGCTTTACCCTTGGGTTTCTTTTTGGGTCCCTTGGGGTACTTCCACTTGGCGCCCACACCCCGGCACCGGCCTCCGGGATTGTCGATGTTGCCGGTGATGGCCGCCAGCATCTGGATGGCGCGCTCGGTGTCGTTGCCGTTGTAATGGGCCACGGCACCGCGGTAGCTCATGACACAGGCCGGTTTGGTCTTGGCAAACTCCAGGGCCAGGGATTTTATCTTGGCCGCCGGCACCCCGCTGATTTTTTCCGCCCATTCGGGGGTGTATTGCGCCAGGTGAGCTTTCAAGGCAGCCACCTTTTGATCGGTGCTGTCATTGCGGTTCCCGGTGGCCTTGATGAATTTAAAGAACTCCTTGTCATAGAGTCCGGCGTTCATGATCTCACGGCACATGGCCAATACAACCGTCCCGTCGGTGCCCGATTTGACCGGCACCCATTCGGTGGATTTGGCGGCCGTATTGGACAGCCTGACATCGAAGGTCACCAATTTAACGCCCCGGTCGACGACGGCATCCACCAGCCTTTGAGAGGTGGGAATGTGGTTGGTGTGGGCATCTAAAACACCGCTGCCGAAATTGAGCACGAATTTGGTATTGTCAAAATCCCAGTTGTCATAGTGCTTGCCCCAGGTCAGCTCCTGGGCCGTCCATTTGCCGCCCTCACAGATTGAGGTGTGGTTGCCGACGGTCTTGGTGCCGTAAGTTCCGAGAAAAACGCTTTTAACGATCTTGCTGGATGAGGCCTTCATGCGGCCGTAATGGAACATGAATTTTTCAGGATGGCCCTCATCGCGCAGCTTTTTAAGCCGGCCGGCGACTTCGGTCAGGGCTTCGTCCCAGCTGATGCGTTTCCATTTACCTTCACCGCGTTTGCCGGTTCGCTTCATTGGATACAAAACACGGTCCGGGTCATAAAGCTGGTTGATGCCGGCAGCGCCTTTGGCACAGATTTTACCCCGGCCCCGAATGGAATTCGGTTGACCTTCGAGTTTAACAAGCCGGCCGTTTTCGACATAACCCACCATGGAATCGCGGGTCACACAGCTCCAGCAGGCCGAAGGAATCATCTGTCTTTCTGCACCGGTCTCGGGAGAAAAGTCCTTGCCGCCTTTGGCTAAATTCACGGTCCCGGCTAAAGCCGGGGTGCCGATCGCCCCTCCGGCTGCCAGGACAGCGGCCCCTGCCAGACCGAGTTTGAAAAGGTCACGGCGATTTATATCTTGTTTCATTTTATTTCCTCCTTAAATGCGTTTAAACAATAACGTCCAGAATGGCCTCGTTTTTGACAAATTTTTTCCCGGCCGAGGTCATTTTGGTCAGTGCTCCCCGGGGATCGATGTAAAAAACCATGGGGACCGTGTTTTCAGCCGGCAGAAGGGTGGTATCATTGCGCTTCTCCACCAGGTTAAACTCTTTGACCAATTTGGAAACTTCACTGTCGGGATTATTCAGGTCACCGAAAAGGCGGGCCTTTCCCTGGCAGATGTTGACGCAGGCCGGTTCGACCCCGTTGTCGATTCGATGCTGGCAAAAGGAGCATTTGGTAATAGCGTTTTTGGTTTTGTCTTTGCCGGAAAGCAGCGATTTATTCCAGTTGCGGGCCCCGTAGGGACAGGCATCGATGCACTTGCCGCAGCCGACGCACAGCTCGTTTTCGAAGAGGATCAGGCCGTCCGGGCGTTTGTAGGTGGCGCCGCCGCGGTAGCGGATGGTTTTGCCTTCGGGTGTGGTGAATTTGCGCCGGTCCTTGGGATATTCCGGGCAGATCTTGACGCAGGGCGGAACTTTGTCCTCCTGATTGCCCTCGCAATGGTTGCACAGCCGGGGCATAAGGTGTTTTTCACTGGCGGGAAACGTGCCGGTGACTTCTTCGTAAACAGCGGTCCGGAAAGCGCCCAGCGGAACGGCGAATTCGGCTTTGCAGGCCACCGTACAGGCCCGGCATCCGATGCAGCGCCGCAAATCGACGATGTAGGCCCAGCGCGGTGCCTTGGCGCGGGCCGCGGATGCCTTGGCTGTGGGCACCAAACTCGCCGTGCCTGTCAGCGCCGCGGCGCCGGCTCCCTTGAGCACCTGTCGTCTGGTCAGGGATAGATTTTTACTCATAATTACCTCCTTGGTTAATTGATTTTTATTCACTTGCCTCAACGAATTCGATGAGTTCGTCATATTTGTTGATGGCCGCATCGATCAGCAACAGGGAATACTTCTTGTTATGCACCCCATTGCCGAATTGAACGATGTTGATGTTCGCCCGGCCTTGGGCGAGCATTTGCTGCGCTTCGACCAGTTGATCTTCGGACAGCTTGGCCTTGGCATCTTCCAGCACATCCAAGGCTTCCTGCTCGATCTCTTTAGCCTCTTTAACTTCCTTGGCCAGCTCTGCCGTCCAGTCAGCGAGCATTTTTTTATGGTCTTTGGTGTGGCATTGCACACAGGTGCCCGCCGATGCCATCAGGGTCTTCAAACCCGTTTTGGTAAGCTTTTTTTCCACATGACAGCCCATGCAGTTGGTGCGCGCTTTGTACATGGGATCCGGCGAAGCAAAGACATCCTTGCGTTTGGCACCTTCAGCCAGCAGACGCTGGTAGCGGTGGGGTTCGGGGTGACAGGCGGCACAGCCATACTGGATCGACTGCTTTAAATTCATCAGAGCAGGTCCTTTATCAGCCGGTTTTGCCAGATCCGCTTTGGTATGAACGATTTGTTGATGGCATTCCAGGCAGCGGGCATTTTTGACGGACACGTGCTTTTGGTGCATCAGTTTTTTATTTTTTTCCTCTTTAAGGTCTTTTTGCTCATCATGACAGGACCGGCAGCTTTGCGTGCTGATTCCACCGGAACCCAGGACGATGGCTGTTTTCAGTTCATTGTTTTCAAAAATAGCCTCATATTTCGCGCCCCCTGCGCCCTGGATGACATCCAGATGGCAGCTGGCACAGGATACACCGGCCCCTTTCAGTATCTCGTGGGTGATGGGTTTTTCACCGGAGGTCTGAATCGGCTTGGTGGGAAGCTCGTGGCACAACTCGCATCGGCCCCGATCCTGGTTGAACCTGACGTTTTTGAAATGACACAGGTGGCAGCTGGCTTTGCTGACCTCGAATTTCTTTTGATCGGTTTCGTGCTGGTGGCAGGAGACACAGTTGACCTGCTGGCCTTCGATCTGCTTCTTTTCATCCAGGTGGGGCTGGTGGACAAAGAGAACCTTCTCGCTGAACTTGATTTTTTTGGTTTTGAATTTGTCGTCCGGCTTGCCGTGACAGACGGCGGTCATGCAACTGGCATCGGCAATTTGGGGTCTCGTTCTAATGGTATCGCCGCCCAGCGGCAGGTAGGAAAAATGCCCCGGTGGTTGGGCCGGGATGTGACTGGCCTTGGTTATCTCGCTCGTTGCAGCACTTGTGGGCGTACCGGCCGAAACTCCGGGCGGATAGTGGCACTCAACACAGCCGACTTTGTTGTGCTTGCCCTTTTTCCACAGCTCATATCCTTTTTGAACGATTCCCGGATAGGTCAGCACGTGGCAGTACCCGCAAAAAAGCTGGGGCTGGGGAACCTCCGGCGGAGGTAAATCCATTTTAAGAGATGTCTTCTCTGCTGTTGCCCAGGCGCCACCGGCGAAAACGATGACAAACGCCGCTGCTATGTAGATGAAATAATTTAAGGTTTTCAGATCAAACGGCAAATTGATTATTGGGATCCGTTTCATTTTCATGGATACTCCTTAAAAAATAAAAGAGTTCGTCCGGGTCGACCGGTTTGTTGATACAGGCATAAATATGGTAGCAAATGGCATCTTCTAATTCCGGATGGAACGATTGTTCGGACAAACAAAAAAAATAAAGCTCCGGAAATTTGATGGTGAATTCTCTGACTGTGCGGTTGTTGACCGGTACCGTATCGATGTCTATAAAAACCGCCAGACTATTGCTTTGCTTGATATTGGCTTCCAGGTGCTGGATCGAATGTAGCGGGATGGTAAGATACTGATTTTTTTTCAGCAGGGTACAAAACCGGCGGCATTGGTCTTGATTGGCATCAACCACTATGACAGCCTTTTTCATCCGGAACCAAGCTCCTTTTGGTAATTTTCTGCCGGAAAGCTGGTGAATGGAAAGCATCGTCAATGTATCACGATGCAGCAACGATTATGCCAGTTTGATGGATTGGGTGTTTTAATTGTGATCGCTGAAAATAGAAGATGTCATACCTATAGCTTAACTATTAGAAAATATAACGAAATCTAAATGGAGAACAAATTAGTTTGCTGCACCCTGAGATGCTATTTGGGGGGAACGGAACAAGCGACTTGATTTGACGAGATCTGTCTGTATTTCGAACATTATAATTGGATCACTCTTGTCCAAAAACGGGTTTAGAATGAGTCATAAAGTGAGTAATAATACGAGTCATTGAAAAAAATCCTCCTTATATGTAGGGTGGTTGTTAATTTCGCCAAAAAATAACAAATACCCGCAACA
>Ga0209260_10000247_pt1 | contig 32428 bp, 35 predicted proteins | sample WorMetTypGCAVOLI_FD_187421 | JGI IMG/M metagenome (GOLD analysis project Ga0209260, IMG submission 187421) | Marine gutless worms symbiont microbial communities from Max Planck institute for Marine Microbiology, Germany - Olavius algarvensis... ...
TAACTTTAGTGCGCGAAGCGCATCAGAGTTGAAACTATGGACGTTAAGTCCCTTCACTTTCAGTCCGTGGCTTGTCCACGGATGAGGACGTTAGTCCTCCAGACTATGGACTTTCAGTCCATAGTGGTTGATTGCGGATAAAAAAGCACCTCGACCATTAACCGCAATTTTTTATGAACGACAACGCAAAAGAAAGACCCACCTACAGCTTCGAGCTCTTCCCCCCCAAAACCCCGGAGGGTATGGCCAAGCTGGCGGATACGGTGCAACGACTGAACGCCGTTGCCCCCCGCTACTTCTCCGTGACCTACGGTGCCGGTGGCTCGACCCGCGAGCGCACCTTCGAGACGGTGGCGCTCCTGCGGGATCGGGGCATCGACACCGCCCCTCACCTCTCCTGCATCGGCTCCACCCGGGCGGAGATCCGGGACATCCTGGACCGCTACCGGAGCCGGAACATCCGACGTATCGTTGCCCTCCGCGGCGACCTGCCCTCCGGTATGGGTGCCACTGGCACGGGAGAGCTGGCTTATGCCAACGAGCTGGTGGCCTTCATCCGCGCGGAGACCGGCGTAACCTTCCACATCGAGGTCGCGGCCTATCCGGAGGTCCACCCCCAAGCGCCGGGCGCAAAGCGGGACCTCGCGTATTTCGAGCAAAAGGTCGCGGCCGGCGCGGATGCCGCCATCACCCAATATTTCTACAATGTCGATGCCTATTTCGCGTTTGTCGATGCCTGCCAACGCCTGGGCATCGATATCCCCATCGTCCCTGGCGTGATGCCCATCACCAACTACGGTAAGCTCGCCCGCTTCTCCGCCGCCTGCGGCGCGGAGATCCCCCGCTGGGTGTGCAAACGGCTGGACGATTACGGGGACGATATGGACAGCATTCGCGAATTCGGACACCAGGTCGTCCTGGACCTGTGTCGGCGGTTGATCCAAGGCGGCGCACCGGGCATCCACTTCTATACCATGAACCAAGCCGCTCCGACACTTCGGCTGTGGCGGGATCTCGGCCTGCCCACGCGAACCCCACGTCGAGTGTAGGATGCGGTGAGGCGGGATGCGCTACGCTTTCCCGCCCTACGCCAACCCCGACCGCGAACTGCATCGATGATGCTGCCAGTCGCCAGCAGTTGGCAGCCCGTAGTGAGCCTTCCTCCGCCCATCCCGGATCGGATTGAGCAGGATTGAGCATGGGAAGATCACCGGCCTGCCATGCGCACCAATCAATCGAGTCTAACTCTATTGATTTAAGTGGTGAAGTCTGCTAGCCCCTACCTCGTCGTTCCGGCAGGGAGTACCGGAATCCAGGTGCCAGGGGTGGCAAACAGCAGGGGTTTGAATCATCAGGTCGCACAACCATGCCACTTTAAACTTCGGGATGATAAGTTATGGGCTTAACTTGAGGCATAACTCTGGCAGTTTCTCCTTTGGTCGCCCTCCATGGCGAGCCACAAATTTGGGGACCTAATATACCTGACTAGCCACGGCTAGCTGTGTCTCCTTGCTAACCCCGGTGAGCAGTGTTTTCCTTCGCGGTTTGGATGAAATTCAGAAGCAGGTATAGCAGTTCCAGTGGCCAATGCGGTCGCCATTCGCCTTGCGAGCTACATGCAGGCTCCCGCATAACGGGCAGAATGGCTCATCGTCGAAGCGAATGTGTTCAAGATGCGCGATACAGGCGTCTTGATCGGGGAAGCGTTGGAAGACGGTTAGCAGGTTCATGGCATTTCCTCTCGACTTGAGAGCATTGTGCACCCGTCAAGCGGAAATGTTAAGCCCATAACTTATCATTCCGTTAAACTTAGCCCGCGTAGGGCGGGAAAGCGCAGCGCATCCCGCCTTTAGGATTTAATGGGCACGCTGCGCTTGGTCCGTCTTCCTGAATGATTTGGCGTGGTCCGGGAGACACGGCGCGACCTGACCCGACGCTCAACCAGGGTCCACGAAAAACACGAACAGATCCTTTTGATCTAACCACAGAGACACAGAGGACGCAGAGAAGGGCAATCCTCTGTGTCCTCGGCGTCCCTGTGGTTCATATTAACAGGTGTGATGAGCCTTCCTCCGCCCCATCCGGTACCGGCGGCGCCTGTGTCCAAATCCATGCCCTGCAGCCCTGCAGCCCAGCCATCGACGCCGGCAGCAATCCCAATAATCTGACCACCGATTAACGGGGCTGGCAGCGCCAGGTCGAAGGTGCCGTGGGCATCGGCGCCTTCGAGTTCGGTGCCTCCGCCCCCCGACCGCCGGCGCCGGGAGCGTTACGGACCAAACCGCCCCGCTCAACCAGGCGTTCACCCTGACCACCCCCGCCGACCTGTTTGCCGACGCACCCTGAGCGCGACCGGGTTACCCGCCGGCCTGACCGCGACCGACAACAGTGATGGCACCCTCACCATCAGCGGCACCCCGACCCAGTCCGGGACCTCCAGCGTCACCATCACCGCCACGGATGCGCGTGGGCAAACGGCGACGCGGACCTTCACCCTCACCGTACCGCCCCAGTATGCCTTGACCGTGACCGGCGGTGGCAGCGGAAGCGGCACGGTGACCGGGAACAGACTCAACTGCACGCTCACCGCCGGCACCCCCTCCGGTACCTGCACCGCGACCCTCGACCAGGGGACTGCCGTGTCTCTGACCGCCACCGCGACCGTCGGCTGGTCCGACGCCAGCCCCTGCGCCTTCACCATGACGGCCGCCAAGAGCCTGAGCGCCACCTTCGAGCCGCCGATCCTCACCGTCACCACCAACGCCGACAGTGGTGCCGGCAGCCTGCGTGCGGCAGTAGACCAGGCCAACACCACGCCGGGGGCCGATACCATCACCATCGCTGTGCTTAAGCGCCATCACCCTGACCAGCGGCCAACTCAACATCACCGGAGCGCTGACCATCACCGGCCCGGCGGTCGGCCAGACCATCGACGGCAATCAGAACGGCCGCATCTTCGGGGTGACCGCTGCCAACGCGAACCTGACCCTGGAGAATCTGACCCTGACCAATGCCAGGACCACGGCGGGCAGGATAGCGAACGACTGCAGCAGTAGCTCGGGACAGGGTGGAGCGGTGTGCGCGCTGGGCGAGCTGACCCTCATCAACAGCACCCTCTCGGGAAACACCGCCGGTGGCAACGGCGGCGGGGCGTCTGGCGATGGTGCGCTGACCCTCACCAACAGCACCGTCGCGGGTAACACGGCAGCCGCCACCGGCGGTGGGGTTTATGGTCATGACACGATGTCGCTGACCAGCAGCATCCTGGCCAGCAACACCACAGGCGGCAGCCCCGACGACTGTGGGATGAGTAGCGGATCGGCCACGGCCAGCACCAGCCTGATCCAGGCGACCGGCGCCTGCGGTGTGACCGAGGGGCAGAACGGCAACCTCATCGGGCAGGATCCGCTGCTGGCGGCACTGGCCGACACGACCCCATCCGCCGGCGACGGCACCTGCGTCCTGACGACGGGCAGCCCGGTCATCGACGCCGGCAGCAACCCCAACCATCTGACCACCGATCAGCGGGGCCGGCCGCGGGTGCAAGACGCTGCCGTCGATATGGGCACCTTCGAGAGCACCCAGCTCGGGTTGACGGTCACGGGCGGCGGCAAGGGTGAGGGTACGGTGACCGGGAATGGACTCAGCTGTATGCTCACGGCAGGCACTCCCTCCGGCCTCCGCACCGCGACCCTCGTCGAAGGGTCCGCGGTGTCGGCGACCGCCGCGGCGACTACCGGGAGCAGCTTCAGCGGTTGGACAGATGCCACGTGTCAGGGTACGACCAATCCGTGCAGTTTCAACCTCAGTGCCGCGACGACCCTTACCGCCGCGGTCGGAAAATCCCAGTATGATTTGACCGTGACCGGCGGCGGCAGCGGGAGCGGTACGGTGACCGGGAACGGACTCAGCTGTACGCTCACGACAGGTACTCCCTCCGGTCTTTGCGCCGTGGCCCTCGACTATGGGACCGACGTGTCGCTGACCGCCACCGCGACCGCAGGTATCTTCAGTGGCTGGTCCGAGGCCAGCTGTGGGACGGCAAGCCCCTGCACCTTCACCATAACGGACACCAAGCGTCTTACCGCCACCTTCCGACTCCTCCCGTCATCCCCACCGCCGCCCGTCACGCCACCCGACACGCCGCCCGACACCGCCAGCTATCGCGCCAACATCCAATGCAGCGACGACGCCAAGCTATGGATCTATCGCGCCTACCGTGGCTACTACGGACGCTGCGCCGAGTGCGGTGGCTTTCACTACTGGTTCGAGCACCTGGATGCGGAAGGCGGCGGCTCGGATCTGGGTCCCATCATCGCCGCCTTCGGGACCTCCGAGGAATACACCAAGCGCTTCAGTGGACTAAGTGATGTGGAGCTGATCCACAACCTGTATCTGAACATGTTCGATCGTCGGGCCGAGCGGGGCGGACTCGCCTTCTACCTCGCGCTGCTGGAGACCTACCGGCAGGAGTGGCGCGACAGACATGACGGCGACGACCAGGGTGCCACCAAGTTCGGCCTGTCCCATATCGCCCTGGACATCCTGCTTGGCGCCCAAGGCAATGACGTCAGCATCCTGGACGGCAAGCTGGGTGCCTGTAAGCAGTTTTGAAGCCGGTAGGGTGGGCTGTGCCCACCGGGGTAACCCGTAGAATGGGCAAAGCAAGCGCCCATCAAGCAAATTTTAGGCTGCGGTCGTTGCACGGGGGGTTCTGAACCGCTGCTGCTTACCGGACGCACCGAGCGCAGCGCACCCATCATTGGATTTGATGGGCACGCTCCGCTCGATCCATCTTCCGACCAGCCGCCGCGGCTCAGAAAGCCCCGCGGAATGACCGATACCGCGGGATCGGCCTGCCGGGACGCTCCGCTTTGCCCATCCTACGGCTTGGCCCGACCTACACCAACGCGAGGTCCGCGCATGCAGGCTGCGCGGGGGGTAATGCGGGGTAGGTTGCGTTAAGAGATCGACCACCACGTGACAGGCCAGGCAGCTCGAACAGGCGGTCATGCAACTGATCGAGCGTTCCAACCATCGATTTCAATGTCGAATCTCAACGCCGCTTGCGCTTGGGAAGGCTGAGCACCTCGACCTTCACCTTCGCCACGCCGCTCTTGATGATGCCCAGGTCCTGGGCGGCCTTACGCGACAGATCGATGATGCGTCCCTTTACGAAGGGCCCCCGGTCGTTGATCCTGACGACGATGCTCCGGCCGTTGCTCAGCTTGGTGACCCGGACCTTGGTACCCAGGGGCAGGGATTTATGGGCCGCGGAGCGGGCCCATTGGTTGAAGATTTCGCCGCTTGCAGTCTTCCGACCATGGAATTTGCCGCCATAGTTAGGACGCAATCCCTTGCTGGGTATAGCCGGGCTTGACGACCTTCGCGGAGGCCCATATCGGGACGGAAATCAAAATCAGAAGTGCGACGACTGTCGGGACAAGGCGTCTGTTCAACATGAGGGTACTCTCCTCTTAAGGTTTGAATCGGGCTTCTGGCCTATAAGGCTCGGGGTGAAAAAGGAGAGTCAACTATAAAAGGATCCAGATACTAGGGCAAACCCCTAGGGTAAATACCTAGCTTTTAGAGGGAAAATCCTTGAAGGGAAAATCCTAGTACCCCATTTCACCTTATTTTTGGTTCTCAGCGCAGCGAGAGGCGGCCAGATGCGAGGCGCGCGAGCGCCGGAATAGCCCATCCTCTTTCAAGCTCGCGTAACACCGCAGCTGGTCGCTTCTCGTCGCACCCGAAGGGAGCCCCCCAAACGCGCCAAGGCGGCGTTACAGCGCTTGGCAATAAAAGGGAGCTATTCCCTGCGCGCCGTGCCTTGCCGTGACGCGTTTGGGAGGCTCTGAGAGCGAAAAATAAGGTGAAATGGGGTGCTAGGATCGATTCGATTGCCAGAATGCGTTGCTCCACCGAAGGATGCAAAGGATAGATGGACATTACGGCGGAAGATCTCCGGATCACCCGATATACTATCCCCGTTTTCCGCCCGTGCCAGCCGCCGGCGCCTACGTCGATCTTAAGGAATGACCATGAGTAACCAGCCCGACATCGATCCCCAAGAGACCCAGGAATGGCTCGACGCCCTGGAGGCCGTGTTGGAGAACCAGGGTGTCGAGCGCGCCCATTTCCTGATCGAACGCCTCATCGACAAGGCCCGACGCTCCGGTGCCCACCTGCCCTACAGCGCCAACACGGCCTATGTGAACACCATCCCGGTCCAGCAGCAAACGCGCTTTCCGGGCGATCACGCCATGGAGCGGCGCATTCGCTCCTTCGTACGCTGGAACGCCATGGCCATGGTGGTCCACGCCAACCGGATTGCCACCGAGCTCGGGGGCCACATCGCCAGCTTCGCCTCCATCGCCACCCTGTACGACGTCGCCTACACCCACTTCCTGCACGCCCGTACCAAGGATCACGGCGGGGATCTGGTGTTTATCCAGGGCCACTCCGCCCCCGGCATCTATGCCCGCGCCTTTCTCGAAGGGCGCATCAGCGAGGAGCAGCTCAACAACTTCCGTCAGGAAGTGGACGGCAACGGCCTGTCTTCCTATCCCCACCCCTGGCTCATGCCGGGCTTTTGGCAGTTCCCGACCGTGTCCATGGGCCTAGGTCCCATCATGGCCATCTACCAGGCCCGCTTCATGCGCTACCTTCAGGACCGCGGACTGCTGAATACCGAGCAGCGCAAGGTGTGGGCCTTCATGGGCGACGGCGAGATGGACGAGCCCGAGGCCATGGGCGCCATCGCCCTGGCGGCTCGCGAGCGTCTGGACAACCTGATATTCGTGGTCAACTGCAACCTGCAGCGCCTGGACGGACCGGTGCGCGGCAACAGCAAGATCATCCAGGAGCTAGAGGCGGACTTCCGCGGCGCCGGCTGGAACGTGATCAAGGTCATCTGGGGCGGCTACTGGGACCCCCTGCTGGCGCGGGACAAGGACGGCATCCTGCTCAAGCGCATGCACGAGTGTGTGGACGGCGAATTCCAGGCCTACAAGGCCAAGGGCGGTGCCTACACCCGCGAGCACTTCTTCGGCAAATACCCGGAGCTGGCCGAAATGGTTGCCAACATGACAGACGAGGACATCTGGCGCCTCAACCGCGGCGGCCACGATCCCATCAAGGTCTACGCCGCCTATGCGGCCGCCGTCGCCCACCAGCAACAGCCGACGGTGATCCTGGCCAAGACGGTCAAGGGCTACGGCATGGGCCGGGCTGGCGAGGGCATGAACATCACCCATTCGCAGAAGAAGATGGGCGAGGCGGCGCTGAAGGAGTTCCGCGACCGCTTCAACATCCCCATCTCGGACGACAAGATCGGTACCGCCCCCTTCTACAAGCCCCCCGCCGACAGCCCGGAGATGAGCTATCTACACCACTGCCGCGAGGCTTTGGGTGGTCCCTTGCCGATCCGTGATCCCCAGGCACCCAAGCTCGCCATACCGGCACTCGAGGTCTTCCGGTCCCTCCTGGAGGGCAGCGGCGACAAGGAGCTGTCCACCACCATGGCCCTGGTGCGGATCATGACCCTGATCGTCCGCGACCGGGAGATCGGCAACTACCTGGTGCCCATCATCCCGGACGAGGCGCGCACCTTCGGTATGGAAGGCATGTTCCGCCAGCTCGGCATCTACTCCTCGGTGGGCCAGCTCTACAAGCCGGTGGACGCGGATCAGCTCTTGTATTACCGGGAGGAAAAGCAGGGTCAGGTCCTGGAGGAAGGCATCACCGAGGCCGGCGCCATGTCGTCCTGGATCGCCGCCGCCACGGCCTACGCCAACCATGGCCGGAGCATGATCCCCTTCTACATCTTCTACTCCATGTTCGGCTTCCAACGCATCGGCGACCTAGCCTGGGCCGCCGGTGACCTGCGCGCCCGCGGTTTCCTGATCGGCGGTACCGCAGGCCGCACCACCCTGGCCGGCGAGGGCCTGCAACACCAGGACGGCCATAGCCTGGTGGTCGCGGCCACCATCCCCAACTGCATTGCCTACGACCCCGCCTATGCCTACGAGCTGGCGGTCATCATCCAGGACGGCCTGCGCCGCATGTACCAGGAGCAGGAGGACCGCTTCTACTACATCACGACCATGAACGAGACCTATGTCCAGTCGGCCATGCCGGAAGGTGTGGAGGAAGGCATCCTCAAGGGCATCTACCAGGTACGCACCGGCATGGACGGAGCACAACGGGTCCAGCTCCTGGGCTCCGGCGCCATCCTGCGAGAAGCCCTGGCCGCGGCCGCGCTCCTGGAGCAGGACTTCGCGGTGGCCGCGGACGTGTGGAGCGTCACCAGCTTCAACGAGCTGCGGCGCGAGGGCATGGAGGTGGAGCGCTGGAATCTGCTCCATCCGGAGCAGACGCCCCGGCGGAGCTACGTGGAGCAACAGCTCGGCCCCACCAGCGGCCCGATCATCGCCGCTACCGACTATATCCAGACCCTGGCGGACCAGATCCGCCCCTTCGTCCCCCGGCGGTATCGCGTCCTGGGCACCGACGGCTTCGGGCGCAGCGACCTGCGCAGACAGCTACGCAAGTTCTTCGAGGTCGACCGCCACTACATCCTGCTGGCCGCCCTCAAGGCCCTCGCCGACGAGGGAGCACTCCCCGCGGCCCGGGTCGCGGAGGCCATCGCAAAATACCGGATCGACCCGGAAAAGCCCAATCCAGCAAGGATGTAGGTTGGGGTAAGGGACGAACCCCAATGAGAGAAAACTACGAATCACACGGATCTGCGCGAATCGAATTCTGTGCCACGGAGCATTCGCGTCGATTCGCGTGATTCGTAGTCTTCCTTCGGGTATAAATCGTCGGTGAGCCTAGCCCACTTTACCGATTGCCCTGCCGGTTGAGAAACTAACCGCGGAAAACACACATAGAGGAAAGGATGAAGCAGAAACTGACAATTGAGACCTCAATTTAATAAAGAAGCAATAGTTGTGGTATGTAAGGCGTTTCGCCGTATTTGAACACGGCGACTCACCGTCTAGTACCTGTTAGCGACACTCGAAAATAGCTGCCCGATTACTTTTTGATGTGTGCGAACAAGTTTACAGCTTGCAAATTGAGATGTGATGAATGGAAGACCCTAGAAAGAAGAGAACCTCAACCATTTGCCGAGGAAAAAAATTCAAAAATGGGACAGGTTTCTTAGCTTTGTATCTAAACTCGAGGGACGCTGGATATTCCGCGGCCAGCAAGAATATGAATGGCCTCTCTCCACGTCTATAGAGCGGATAGTTGGCCTTCCAGATCCCTGGATTTTCGAAGACAAACTCCTGGAAAAATTCAAGTTTGCCGCCCCGAATTTAATGCTTGCTCATCGCGTTCCCCAAACAGAACTTGAGTGGTTGGCTATGATTCAGCATCACAGTGCACCTACGAGGCTTCTTGATTGGACTTTTTCCCCTTATATCACTGCATATTTTGCACTTAAGGCTGCGACGGGGCGAAGTGCAGTATTCGCAATAGATCTAGGAAGCGTGGTTCTTGATGCGTGCGTAGCCTGCTCTGAAGCAGGTATTATTGATTTTGATGCAGTGAATGGACACATTACAGATACTTACTTTGCACTATACTTTAGTGAAATTCGGCTAAATTCGGCATCCGATTTTATTGTTCCCTTGATGCCAGAATTTGGCAATCCAAGAATAAGTGTTCGGCAAGGGCTTTTCCTTTACCCCGGAAATAGAACAAAAAGTTTTGAAGAGAATTTGACTTTATCCGCCCGAAGGAGTGACTGCAAGATGGTTAAGATGGTTTTGGAACCCGAGCGGCGGCTTCATGCGCTGGAGCAACCAAGACTGATGAATGTCACAAGAGCATCACTTTTCCCCGGGCTGGATGGGCTGGCTAGATCTTTGTTTGTTGAACTAATACTCACAGTTGAAGACATAATCAACCGCTATGGACTGAAAGTCCATAGTCTGGAGGACTAACGTCCTCATCCGTAGACAAGCCACGGACTGAAAGTGAAGGGACTTAACGTCCATAGTTTCAACTATGATGCGCTTCGCGCACTAAAGTTATTGAAGCAATGAAAAAGAATGCTAACGACACCGTGCACCCAACCGCTTCAGTCGCTGCTGCTCCTTCAGCGCCGGGTGATGGTTGACGTTAATGCGCCGCGCAAAGCGCGGCGCATCTGGTCGGGTGAAAGTCCTGGCATGATAAGGGTTAACCAGCCACCATTACCGAGTGTTGCGCCTCTGGCGGAGCGGTGTTTTTGGGAAGGATTCTGGATCATTCGTGAACCAGAGAGGTGAAGCGTACACAGGGTGTGTTGTAGACCGATTGGGGGACGCAGCCCCCGAGAGCGGGTATCGCTTCGAAATGGCGGTTCCGGTCGGCGAGCGTTGTAACGGGCGTGAAGCCCCCACGAGCTAGGTGCGTTGGTGAGCCTGGGGAGGGCCCCGGCGGAGTTCTCAAGCTGCGGTATGCAACCAGAGATACATCGAGAACGCGGGAGATCCTTGCGGCTCCTACTTCGGAAACCACCAGGAGAGTATGGCAAATGGCTAATGAGGCGTGAAGGGGAAACCCGGAAACCGGGCGAGGCTGGAGCCTACTGCTCCTTGGCACGCCCGAAGCAGGTAGGCGTGTCGGACCCCTAGAAAGGGAACAGCACCCGAAGGCTTCAGGGGAGTCGGATCACCTCATAGAACTCCGAGACGGTCGCGCCGATCACAGGGGGAAGGAGGTGACAGTCATACGTAGTCCGCAAAGGCCACTCGCGCCGGACAACGTCGGGCCGGAGAACGCCGAGCCAACCGTCTTGCGGGCGATATCCATCACGGCGGGTACGGCTATAATAAAAATAATAAAAAGGACACCCAGTCTTGTTTCTAATAGGCTGTTCAACCTGTGTTGCTCACAATCGAAACCAAGCATCGTCCAGCGACGGATTTAGGATACCTCCTTGCCAAGCATCCCGATAAGTGCCAAACTTCCTTCCTGGCCTACGGTAAGGTGCACGTCTTCTATCCGGAAGCGACCGAGGACCGCTGCACGGCAGCCCTGCTCTTGGACTTTGATCCGGTAGGCTTCGTTCGGGGTCACCGATGGGAGCAGGATACCGAGGGTATCTTTGCGTACTATGTCAACGATCGCCCCTACGCCGCATCGTCGTTTCTGAGTGTCGCGATTGCGCAGGTCTTTACCTCTGCGCTGAAGGGTGTCTCGCAGGACCGCCAAGACTTGGCGGACGCGCAGCTTCCGTTCGAGCTATCCCTGTCCGCCGTTCCTGGTCGCGGCGGTGAGCACTTTCTCCGCGGGCTCTTTGAGCCCCTTGGGTATGAGGTCGAAGCCCAACGCATTCCTCTTGATAAGGCCTTTCTGAGTGGGGTGAGGGAAACTGCTTCAAGCTGCGACTGAGCGCGAATGTTCGGCTCGCCGACCTGCTGACTCATCTCTACGTGCTCATCCCTGTGCTCGACGATCAGAAGCACTACTGGGTGGGCGGCGATGAGGTCGACAAGCTGGCGGCGACTGGCTCAAGGACCACCCCATGCGTGAGCGGATTACGCTCCGCTACCTGAGAAGCTGTCTGGCTAAAAGTGTATCGGCTGCAACTGTCCCAAACTGGTCCCTGTTTCCGCGCTTTCTCGTTAAATAAGCCGGCTATTCGCCTCGAAAGCGCGAAAAAATGCCCTCAATTTGGATCATTTTCGCTACGATCCATTTTAACCAGACAGCTTCTGAAGCACAGACGGTGCCTGTTTCGGGAGGCCCTGGAGCGTCTCATGGCGGACGATGATCCCAAGCCCGAAGCGCATGAAGAAGAAAAGCAGTACGAGGGAGAGGCACTCGAACGCCCCATCAACCTGAGAGGCTGTATAAAAACTAACCAAACTGTAGGGTGGGCTATGCCCACCACATACTACGCCTGAGAGGTGAGCACAGCCCACCCTACGGGTGCGATTCTATTAAAATCAATGGATTAGTTTTTAGACAGCCTCTGAACGATCAGCGAATTGGAGCCGTGCTTGCAGTACTGAGGAACGCTGGCGCTACCCGCGTCTTGGACCTCGGCTGTGGCGAGGGAAAGCTGATCGAGGCCCTTCTCAAAGAACCCTCCGTGGTCAGGGTCGTGGGTGTCGATGTCTCGATGAGATTCCTGGAACGCGCCAATGACCGGCTGAAGTTTGATCGCATACCCGAGATGCGACGCAAGAAGGTCGAGCTGTTCCAGAGCTCGCTCACCTATCGAGACAGCAGATTCTCTGATTGCGACGCAGCCTGTGCTATTTGCCGGAGGAGGTCGAGGCGGCAGAGGTCGTTCGCAACCCGCTCTGGAACGATAAGCGTCACGAAACGGGACCGTTCGGCATTATCGGCGAAAGTGAAGCGACAATCGCATCCGCCACCCGATGCCCGGTTTCGGCAGCGCCGTTCATAAAACTGTTGAACTCGATGCTGCAATGTTCACCGGCAAAATACAGATTGCCTACCGGTCTGCCGGCTGCATGGGCAAGGCTAGTTTGCTGGCCGGGTCTATAGCAGGAATAGCTGCCACGGGAAAAGGCCTAGGTCGACCATAACGTCTATTATGTGCCTTGGACAGGCCGGGGAAAACCGGCTCCAGATCGTTCAGCAGCGCCATCTTCGGGTTGAAGCCTTCAATCAGATCAAACCCGGCGCGACCACCGAAGAAAAGGGTCAAAGCGCCGGCCGGACCGGGTTGGAACGGCGTACTGTCCCACAGAGATTGAAACGGCAGATCGGTCAGGACATCACCGTAATACCCCTGTTTACGCCATAGTTTGGTATGGAATCCAGCAATGATTTTTGCGTTGGTACCATAACCGAGTTCCGCGATGACCTGTTTTTTTCAGCGGTGGCAGCTCGACCCGCAGCTCCGTATGGCGCAATACCGAAAAGGGTACTGTCAGCACTGCGATGTCGGCCTTCACTTCCGTTGACGCACCCTTGCTGCTCGAAAAACTCAACACAAAGCCGCTGCCTGCGGGACGGACAGCTTCCAAGGCCTGATGCACATGGATCTGTCCGTCGGGCCGCCAAGGCGTCCGGTAACCGCTGCGCTCCACCCTTGACGAGATAACGTTCGTCATGCAGATCGAACAGCATGGTTTTGCCCTCCCTATCAGGCGCAAGTTGGCTGATAAAAGTCAGGGCGGACTGTTCTTCGCATTCCAGTCCCATTTCCATCTTGAACAGCACCTCCATGCAATCCCGGATCCAGCCTTCCATGCCGATCCGGGTCATGTATTCAGAGGTAGACAGTCTGTCCAGCCGCCCGGCTTCCTGCGGGTTACTGCGGGCTTTGCGGTAATCCTCACCGATGCGCGACAAGAAAGGTGCAACGCCTCCATTTTCTGCTCATCGGTATGTTTTGTGCCGCCGAAGAAGTGGACGGTATCCGCAAATGCTTCTTCATCATCTTAGTAATCCAGCAGTTCTACCCTCAATTCCTGTGCCAAGGTCAACCTTTCAGTGTGAATGGAGTCGATAAAAGAGCCGCCCAGGTCACTGGTCAGCCCCGGTCCCACCGCATTTTCCAGGGTAAAAACCCGTCCGCCGGTACGCCCGGTCGCTTCATACACATCCGCGTACAAGCCGGCTTTTTTGAGTTGCCAGGCGGCATTCAGTCCGGCCAGACCTGCTCCCACCACCACGATTTTCGGTGCCGAGGCCCCGGCGAATACCGGTAGGCCCGCTCCAGCAACTGCCGTACCCGCAACAGCGGTGTGCAGAAAACGTCGCCGCGTCCAGCCCCGCGTGTGGATGCGTGTGGGTTGTTGGGTGATGTGATGTGCCTTCGTCATATGTAAAATATCGATTCGGGTGGTGCGTAGTTGAAACAATACCCGAGTGTAGCGCGTTCGGACGGAGGGAGTGCAGCGTGAGTGACGAAGCTGGAAAGAAACCACGGAGTCTAGCTCCCCTGTGGATATTGGTCGCTGTGTTCGCGGCCCCTGTCATCGCCGCCTGGTTTTTCTATCTGAACCCGGAGTACCTGCCTTCAGGCCGCACCAACAAGGGGGAGCTGATCGATCCGGTGGTTGCATTACCGGCGGACCTGGCGCTGTCCACCTGGGACGGAACGGACTTCTCCCGCGACCTCCTCGCAGGTAAATGGACCCTGGTCTATCTTGCCGGCGGCACATGCGATAATGCCTGTCGCAACCAATTGATCGCGATGCGCCAGATCCGCCTGGCCTTGGGTAAAAGCCAGCGCAGTGTCGAGCTGCTGCTGGTCTTGACCGATGCCACGGCAACCGACTTGGCGCGAGACCTCGGCACCGAGTTCGCCGGTATGCGGGTCGCATTGGGTGATGGTCGCTTGCCGAAGCTGTTAGGGAAGGGCACCGCGGTCCTCGACCGGATCTACATCCTGGACCCTATGGGTAACCTGATGATGCACTATGCGACGGGTGCCCCCGCGCGAGATACCCTGGAAGACCTGGAGCATCTGCTCAAGGCTTCCAAGAATTGGATCAAAGGTGCCCAGTATGGCCACAAGTGAGCTCGGTTTGGCCGCGACCCACGCCTTCTTATGGCGGCGCTACTTCGAGCTTACCAAGCCGAAGGTGGTGGCGCTCATTCTGTTTACCGCGCTGGTCGGGATGTTGCTTGCGACGCCGGGGATGGTGCCGCTGCCGATCCTGTGCTTCGGTCTGCTCGGGATCGGGCTCGCCGCCGGGGCCAGCGCTGCCCTCAATCACGTGGTCGACCAACGCATCGATGCCCTCATGGATCGGACCCGGGGGCGTCCGCTACCGAGCGGGGACCTGGATGCGCGGCATGCCGTGGCGTTTGCCCTCGGGCTGGCAGCGGTATCCATGCTGGTCCTGGTGGTCTTCGTCAATCCGCTGACCGCGCTCTTGACCTGCGTCGCCTTCATCGGCTACGCGGTCGTCTACACCATGTATCTGAAACGGGCCACGCCGCAGAACATCGTCTGGGGCGGCATCGCCGGCGCCATGCCGCCGCTGTTGGGCTGGACGGCGGTTACCGGCGAGATCTCCGTGGAGGGTCTGTTGCTGGCCCTGTTGGTCTTCGTTTGGACCCCGCCCCACTTCTGGACCTTGGCGATCAAACGCCGGGACGAATACGCCCGCGCCGAGGTCCCCATGCTGCCGGTAACCCATGGTCTGGCCTACACCAAGCTCCAGATCCTGATCTACAGCCTGCTGCTGTTCTGGGTATCGCTCATGCCCTTCATGATCCACATGAGCGGTCCCCTCTATCTCGTCGGGGCGTTGGGGCTGGGCTCGGGTTTCGTCTATCAATCCGTGCGTCTGCTCCGCAGCGAAGGCGACACCCTGGCGATGCAGACCTTCGGCTATTCAGTCCTCTATCTCTCCGTCCTCTTTGCCTTCCTATTGGCGGACCACTATTTGGGGCCAACGTAAGTCGCGATTTTTCCGTGTCGCTTTGGGCTGCGGGAACGGCTAGATAGCCGCAAGTGAGCAATCACCTGCGGCCACCTAGCCCTGGAAGGTTTAAGGCGATTTCTGTCAAATGGCAGACCAGCCTGCTTGTCTTTGCGTCCGTCTTCGGGGTCGCGACAACAGTTACATCGCACAACGATGCGCCTGTTGTCGCTCCTTGAAGACGAACGAATAGCCGACGCATCCTGGTCTATCATTTTCCGGCAATCGCCTAAATGGAAATATCGCCGCTGGCAGTATGTTGGATACACCCCGCGCTACACCCCCTCTCCCTCCTGGAGGGTGTCGTAAAAGGCACCGATCTTCGCCCTTTGACCCCCTCTCCCCAACCCCTCTCCCGACGAGGGAGTCGCAAAAGGGTAGGGCGGGAAAACGTAGCGCATCCCGCCGTTAGTTAGCGCTTCCGTTCCGAGGCGGGATGCACGCCCTACGGGGCTTCATGTCTCTAAGATCACAATTACGTGGGGATACCGCAGCCCTGGATGGGCTTTTGCGACAGCCTCTTAGGGGAAGATCGTGAAAGGTATCAGTGGTTTGCCTCTGGCCTGCGATCTGGCCTTGATCCTGGCCAGATACCTGCTACCCTGAAAAAATGTGTAAAGACCATCTCTCTTCGTACCTGAAGAAAGCAGCAAAGGAAGAAGTCGTTGTCACAAACCGCGGCAAACCCGTCGGTGTAATAAGGGGCTTTGCCACTGAGGACGAATACCTTGAGTATCGTCTGTTGAACGATCCGAGATTCCGGAAGATCGTTCAGTGTTCCCAAAAGGACACCCGACAGGGCAAGCTCACCAAACTCGACGATCTCGAGTAAGGGGCAATGCCATTAAGGCGATTGCCGGAAAATGATATGCCAGGATGGGTCGGGTATTCGTTCGTCTTCAAGGAGCGACAACAGGCGCATCGTTGTGCGATGTAACTGTTGTCGCGACCCCGAAGACGGACGCAAAGACAAGCAGGCTGCTCTGTCATTTGACAGAAATCGCCTAAGTTGAGCGTCACCTAACTTAATGGCATTGAGGGCCGGTCTGAATCGCAGTCTTTTTCCCCATTACCGGGCCGGTGACTACAGGCACGCATCACCACCAGTACGAACAGAATCCCACCTACGATAGCGACCAGTCCCCCTAGACCCATGATGCCCATGAAGGCCTTGCCCAGGCCGCTCAGCTCCTGGGTGGCACCGGCGGTCTTACGCTGAATCCCCATGGCCCCGGAGACAGCGAGCCCTGTGATATGCAGCAGTTGGCCGGAGCCGTAGATTCTGGCCTGCCAGCAGGCCATGCGGCCCTCCGGGCGACTGAAGCCGAGCTCCGGCAGCAGGTGATAGGTCAGCCCCATCAGGGCCAGGGTCACGCCGACGATCGATCCATGGTAATGGGCCGGGATCATAGTGTTCGTGCCGGAGATCGCCGCCCCGATCAGCCCACCGACGACAAACAGCACCAGCGAGGTCATCAGGGCACTATGGACCGGGTGTTGCTCCTGGGGTACCTCGCGCTTGCGGTTGCGGATCAGGGACACGGTGAGGAGCACCCCGATGGAGAGCGGTGCCAGGGCGTTTCCGTATTGCATCAAATGGGTGTAGCCGATACGGATCTCCGCCGAGTCGGGCGCGTAGAGGCCATGGATCAGGGGCACCGCGAGCAGGGGCAGGACCCCCAGCACCAACAGGGCCGACAGCCGGGAATCGGACAGGGGCAGAGGGCGGCCCGTGGCGCGGGCGAGCCAGATCCAGGCCACCAGCATGATCTGGGTATAGGCGAACTGGAGGATATGACCGGGCCCCCAGAACAGGTATTCATAGTAGGCCTTGCCCTCCCAGGCCGGATTCAAACCCGCCCAGGTCCAGACCAGGGAGATGCCCGCCAGCAAGGTAGCCACTGCCGCGGTGAAGGTGCCTATCCGCAAGGGATCGCCGAAATTCAGGACGCTGATGGCGCGTGCCAGATACAGGACCACCTGCGCCAGGATACCGATAGCGAACAGCCCCAGGCCCGCCAGGAACAGGGGATGATCGAGCACCGGCACATAGTTGCTGAGCAAGGGATCGCCGGCGCCCAGGAAGGGCGCAGCGGTAACCAGCAGACACCCGGCTGCGGCGCCGGCGAAGGCGATGCGTGTGGTTTGCAGCGGAACGCGGCCCGCCAGGCTCCAGAGCATACCGGAGCTGGCGAGAAACCAGATCAGCACCGATTGATCGACGTGGACGACCAGGGCGACGCGGAAGAAATCCTGGGTCGGGAACAGGGCCTCCGTGCCGGGCGCCCGCGCGACGACCAGCAGGATAGCGAAGATCCCGGCCAGGGCTAGCGCAATGGTCCCGAACATCATCCAGACGGTAGCCAACCAATACTGGCCGGCGGTCGCATTCAGATGCCCGCCGGTGTCCACCATCATTTCCCGCTGCGCCATTTTGGTTTACCTTTCCGGTTTTCAAAATAGTAGAGGATAGACAGGATTTCCCAGGATTGACAGGATGGTTCTTTATGGATTCCAGACTGCTGACGATCATAGACGGGGAGCATCGGACGGTTTGGAGTGCGGCGGCAAGGTTACCTCGGTACCGCTCGGAATCCGCGGTGCTCGACCTGGGCACTGAGTTGAGCAGGGGCAACTTGCCCACCGCTGCTTTGGATTGGGCCACGCAGCCGGCTTGAACACTGGCGGGTAGTGGTTAAATTCAAAGTGGCATGGTGCACGACCTAGTGATTCGAGCCCCCACTGTTTTTGCCATCCCTGGCACTGGATTCCGGCACTCCCTGCCGGAATGACGAGGTGGAGGCTGAACGATTACGAAATGCAAGCCCATCCGACATGGCGTCAAGTCGTTTAAGAGACTGTCTAAGAACTAACCTATTGATTATAAAGATCTATCCTCTAAAGATAGCGCATAAGATGGAGTGAGCCGACGGGCAGGAACGCCGGCGGCGAGCGGCACCGGTCGGTTGGGTAACCGCCAATGGTACAGGATTGACAGGATTATTTCTATTAACACAAGAACTTATAAAAAATCCTGTTAATCTTGCTCATCCTGTCCGATTAGCGGCTGTCACCGAGCCTGCAGACTCTCTGTATCCTACGCAATCCGTTCCTGGTTTTTATACAGCCTCTAAGAGGGTGTACGAAAAGTCTCTCCGTGGGCCATTGTGGTGTGGAAACGGAATATCGCAATTTCACGTTTCCTTTATTGCTGGTCGCTAGTAAAAACTATGGACTTTAGTCCAAGGGCTTTAGTATTCTCTTAGCGATGAGGCCGAAGAAGCACGCAACCCATGCGGTCTACGATCTGAAGGTTCATCTGGTATGGATCACGAAATACCGCTATAAGGTACTAACCAAGGATGTCGGGAAGCGAGTGCGGACGTCGGTTCGCCAAACTTGTGATGCGAAAGATATCGAAATCATCTCGGGGGTAGTCAGCAAGGATCATGTGCATCTTTACATCTCCTATCCCCCGAGGTTATCGGTTAGTGAGATTGTGAAGTCACTCAAAGAAAGAACCTCTCGTAAGATCCAACAAGAATTCCCACATTTGAGGAAGCAGTATTGGGGGTGTCACTTTTGGGCCATCGGGTATGGTGCATTCAGTTCGGGACATGTTACAGATGATATTATCAAAGAGTATATCAGGAAACACCGAGAGCATATGAATCATCATGATGATGACTTTCCAGTCGAATCAACCACTATGGACTTAAAGTCCATAGTTTTAACTATGATGTGCTTCGCGCACTAAAGTTATTGAAGCAATGAAACCTGACTTTTAGTCATCGTGGACTGACTTTTAGTCTGAGGCGTTCAGTCGGCTTTAGCCGAAACAACGACTTTCAGTCGCACCCCAGACTATGGACTTCCAGTCCATAGTGGTTGATCAATCGGCTGCAATATCCAAAAATGATGGTCCATCCTTTTCGTACACCCTCTAAGCCTTTTTTGAAGACTCTGAAAGTGCCTTTACCATTGGGGGTTCCGTAGATAGATCGGACGCGGCTCGGAGACGAATATCTTGTACGGGGGCGGTCAGCTCAATACCTAACTTGAGGATACGCTTTTGCAACAGCTTCAGCAAGTCGACATAGACCGCCGAATATTCCTCTGTGTTCGACCATGCCGATAGACTTACGCTGATGTAAGACTCATAATGAGCATTCCATGGGGACCACCCATGGTGCGGGGTCATCCAACACCTTGGGATGTGAGGAAGCAGGCTCCATCCACATATCCTGCACTTGTTCCATATCTTGCTCGAACTTGATATGGATACGGAACATGAGCTTTCGGATATCCGAATGGGTGTAATTGATAATGTTGCTACCCCAGACGGTATTGTTAGGCAGGAAAACTATACTGCCATCGAATGCCTTGAGTTTGGTGTTGGCAAGTGAGATAGAATCCACATAGGCTCAATAGTCCGCTATCTTCACTTCATCGCCGACGTCGAAGGGTTTGTAGAGCATCAGCATCAAACCGCTCGCCAGGTTGCCGAGGTTGCTTTGCAGGGCAAAGGCGAGCACGAACCCGAGACCACCAATAATGGCAAACAGCGGACCGATGCTGACTTCCAGGGCACTCAATCCGATCAGAACACCGACAATGGCCCCACCACGTTTGATCAGTCTGACCACGAATTTGCGCAATAATAAGGAGGCCCAGCTGATTTTGCGCAGCGCGCAGTTTACGATCGCCCCGATTATGTGGGCAACCACAATCGAGATCAGCACAATGCCGACGCATTTACCGACATTGATCGCCCAGCGTAGTCCACCTTCCTCGGACTGGAGCCAACTGAGCAGTCGGACGCCTAGTCCTTGGGTATCGGTGATATCGAGTTCTATGCCGCTTACCGCCTGAATGAGCTCTGTAGGCCGCCGGGTCGCCCCCTTTGGCTTCCAGTTCATCCAAGATCACTTTCAAGCGGTCGACCAAGGCGATGCGTTCCGATTGGAGGGTCGTGACGTTGACGACCAGTTGGGTTTTGACCTCCTGTTCGGCTTCGGTAGCCTCTTCCAGCTTTTCCCCCGCTTCGCCCAACTCTTGTTCTTTTTCCTCAGTTGGGTTTCGCTGTCGGCGCCACCGGCTTCTATGTCTGCGGCGGCTTGGTCGAGGTCTTGGGCTATGTTTTCCGCGCTTGGTTCGGATTCCTGAGTAGCAGAGGGATCGGACTCCAACGGCGTGACAGTGCCTGCCTGGTTCTCGCGTTTTTCTTCTTCCTGTTCAGCTGCGGTTTTCCCGCCTTCTTCTACATCCTTTTTTTCTTCCTCATTTTTCGGCCGCGGTTTTTCCTCCTGCTTCCACATCTTTCTCGGCCTCTTTAACGATTTCCTTCAGTGACTCGTCTTCTCCAAGTTCCTTTTTCGTCTCGGCAGCTTCAGTGATCGCTGCCTGGGCTTTTTTCAAGGCTTCCTTGGCTGCTTCGACGTTCTCGGCGGCCACTTCGACTTCGGGAGAATCGGGAGTCGTTGCCTGTTGGGCTGCTTGGGCTTTCGTCAGGGTCGCTTTGGCGTCTTCCAAGGCTGCAATTGCCTCCCGTTCTTGGTCGAGCTGCCGGTTCTTGCGTTTGATGGCAATTTCGGCATTGCTGATTTCCTGAACTTTGGCTTTGACTAATTCCAGCCATGCAGCGGCCTCCGTCTCCAACTCGGCCAGGGTTAAAGGCTAGACCAATAGCTTTAGCTCATCGACGGGGATGGTCGGCTGTTCGGTGGTGATCGCCTTGGGGGCAGGTAAGGAGGTGTCGGCTTTGGCTGGTGTCAGTAGATCGGCTGCCGGCTGCTCTAGGGTTTTACCCTCGGGTTGCTGCGATCGCGCCGGAGAACCCCAGGCGACAAACATGCAGACGACCCCGGCGAGCACCATGGTTTGAATGCGATAGCGGAACATCCAGTTGTCCTCCAAGATGAGAATCAAGTATATAATCGCATGCAACGTAACAGCGTTCGTGTCCTGTTCGTTATAGAGGATAGCAGGCTTGCAGCGAACTACCTTTTCCGCGTTTTCTAGGTTTGCCGCGCTGACGGCTTTGCTGGCGCTCGCGGTCATTATGCTCGGCGCCTATGTGCGCCTGTCCGACGCCGGGCTCGGATGCCCGGACTGGCCCGGCTGTTACGGGCGGCTGGGTGCACCCTCTAGCCCGGAGGCCATCGACCGGGCCAACCGTGCCTTCCCGGAACGTCCGGTGGAGACGGCCAAGGCCTGGAAAGAGATGACACACCGCTATCTAGCGAGCGCCCTGGGTCTGGCTATCCTGCTACTGGCCTTGAGTGCATGGCGGAGTCGCGGTCGGCTCCCCATGGGGCTGCCCGGTCTGCTGGTGGCATTGGTCGTCTTCCAGGGATTGCTCGGCATGTGGACCGTGACCCTGCGGGTTATGCCCGCGGTCGTTACCGCCCATCTGGCGGGCGGGCTCGCGACGCTCGTCTTGCTCTGGTGGTTGGCCTTGCGCCGGTCCGGCTTTCCCGGATCGCCTCCCGCACCGGCGCTGATGCGGCTGCAGCCCTGGGTGTGGGGTGGGCTCGCCTTGGTTGGCGTCCAGATCCTGCTCGGCGGCTGGACCAGCACCAATTACGCCGCCCTGGCCTGCACCGAGTTTCCGACCTGCTACGGGGGTCGTTGGTGGCCGCCCACAGATTTCGGGGAGGCCTTCGTCATCTGGCGGGACTTAGGGATCGACTATGAATTCGGGGTCTTGGACAGCGCCGCGCGCACGGCGATCCACCTGACCCACCGCCTCGGGGCCCTTGTGGTCCTGCTCTATGTCGGCGCCCTGAGCCTGGTCATCCTACGCCGGGCGCAGACCGGCCTCGAACGTGGTCTGGGTATTGCGATCGCCGCCGCCCTGTGCTTGCAACTAGGACTGGGTATCGCTAACATTCTCGGCCACCTACCGTTCGCGGTGGCGGTTGCCCACAATGGCGGTGCCGCATTGCTGCTCGTCGCCCTGGTGAGCCTGATTCACGTCCTTACTCCGGGCCGCCAAGCGACCGCTACCAGCACTGCAGAGGCGTCGAGGAACTCGTCATGACCCACAACGCCGGCGGCAGCCTGCGCCGCCTTCTGGTTCCGGTTGGTGTACTGGCCCTAGCAGCGGGCGTGTGGCTCGGTATGAGCCGTTTCGACCCCGGCGCCGAGACCAGCCTGCCGGTCGCGGCAATGCAGGCGGGCACCCCGCTGCCCCACCCCAAGGTCTTGTCCCCCTTCACCCTCACGGACCAGGATGCACAACCCTTCGGGCTTGAGGAGCTCAAGGGTCGTTGGTCCTTCGTGTCCATCGGCTTTACCGCTTGCGGGGGGGTCTGCCCGACCAACATGGCGACCTACCGCGCCATCCACCAGGAGATCGGCACGGCCGGTGCGGAACAAGCGGTGAATTTCCTGTTCATATCCGTGGACCCGGAACGGGACAGCCCGGAGCAACTCAGGCAGTATGTGCACCGGTTCGATCCCCGCTTCCTCGGGGCGACCGGCAGTCACGCTCAACTCCAGCCCCTCGTCCGCGAGCTCGGGCTCATGTACGGGCGTTCCGGGGAAGAGAGTGGCGCCATGGGTTATATGGTGGACCATTCGGCATCCATCCTCTTGCTCGACCCGCAGGCCCGCTTGGTAGCCGTCTTCAGCTGGCCCCACAATAGCACCGCCATGGCCGCCGACTTTGGAGTCCTGCACGACCATTATTACCAGGGTTAGAAGGTCTGCAATCGGTGCGGTGTGGATCAAAGCCACGACTCAGGGCGAAAGATTGCAGCGAATAGCGGAGTGAGCAGGATATAACTCCAAAGATAGTGGTTGAATTCAAAGTGGCATGGTGCGCGACCGAGTGATTCGAGTCCCCACTGTTGTTGCCATCCCTGGCCCTGGATTCCGGCACTCCCTGCCGGAATGACGAGGTAGAGACTGGCAGACTTCACCACTTAGCATTTAGCCACTATCCTCCAAAGAATCGAGAAGAGAAACAGGTCGCTGACTCCACTCAAATTCGTTGAAGAAAAGCTCGGGACGAACAACGCAAAACTGACGAGCAACGCCAAACACACTAACGTGAAGATAATTATTGAATTGAGCCAGGTAGATGCTGAGGAGAACTTTCATGGTCGTCCGACTTTTCGATCAAAGCTACCGTGTACATATAAATTTCTCCTGATCTGGTCACGGATGCTAACCAACCAGCACGATCGCTATCATCGACAACCGTGATTTCCATCATAATCCCCTCATCCGCCATTTCTGTCTGACGTAATGGGCGTCCTGCGTCGAGGCTTGGGTTGACGTGTTACCGATTGTCGATCCGATTCGGCATGTTGCCGCCGCAAATCGTCATCATTGCACGCAAGTCACCATTGAATTGTTGAGCGTATTCTTTGCGAATACGCCGAACTTCTGAGAGGATTGGATCAAGAGCCATTGTCATCCCCGTGTCATCACTCCCTGTCTGCTGCAAGCGGATAAGAGATGCCGGTCAAAGGAAAGTCTCTTTGGCTTGGGCCTGGAACCTGGCCGCTTGCCGGGTGATCAGCCCTTTCTGCAGCAGGCTTTGAAGGTCTTGGTCCAGGGTCTGCATACCGAAGGCCTGTCCGGTCTGGATCGGCGAGTAGAGCTGGGCCATCTTGTTCTCCCGGATCAGATTACGAATGGCCGGGGTGCCGATCATGATCTCGTGGGCGGCGATACGCCCATTATCGATCTTCTTGAGTAGAGTCTGTGCAATCGCGCGCAGGGATTCCGAGGGCAAGGAGCGCGCCATGTCCTTCTCCCCCGCGGGGAAGACATCGATAATGCGATCGACGGTCTTGGCGGCGGAACTGGTATGCGGGGTCGCAAACACCAGGTGCCCGGTCTCCGCCGTCGTGAGCGCCAATCGGATAGTCTCCAGATCCCGCATCTCGCCCACCAGGATGATGTCCGGGTCCTCACGCAGGGCCGCGCCGAAGCTCAGGGTATCCTTATGGACCACGCGCTGGTTGACGAGACATTTCTTATTGCTGTGAACAAGCTCGATGGGATCCTCGATGGTCAGGATATGGGTGGAGTGTCGGTGGTTGAGGTGATCGATCATGGCCGCCAAGGTGGTCGATTTGCCTGAGCCGGTGGGACCGGTCACCAATACCAGGCCGCACGGCACGTCGATGATTTCCTCGAACACCTTGGGTGCGCCCAGTTCCCGGAGGGTCAGCACCCTCGAGGGGGTAATGCGAAAGACGGCTGCCGCTCCGCGTTGCTGGTGGAGGCGTTGACACGGAAGCGCGCAAGGCCCCCTGGATCTCGAAGGAGAAATCGACCTCCAGCCGCTCTTCGTAATCCCGGCGTTGCCGGTCGTTCATACTATTCTGGACCAGCGCGTGGACGATGGAGTGCTTCAGGGGGGCAGGTCGATGGGGCGCAGATTTCCGTCGACCCGGATCATGGGCGGCAGTCCGGAGGAGAGATGCAGGTCGGAAGCCTGATTCTCGACACTGAAGGTGAGCAACTCGGTGATATTCACTCGGCGCTCCTCAATTCTGATTTTCTCATGCTCAATCCGGCCTGGGCTGTATCATAGCCTGTAGGCGCGAAAGATTCGGGGAGTAGTGGATAAATTTTAAGTGGGAACCGATTTGATTCCCTCTCCCCAAGCCCCTCGCTGCGCTCGGGGCAGGCTCTCTCGCGGCGGGAGAGGGGCTGTTCGTGCCTACGGGAACGTTCGCGGTGCTTGTTTCCAAATTTTGTGCGCAGCTGTACGAGGGCCTGTTGACATTTGATTAAGGAGTAAATCCTGTCCTATTAGTGGTTGGCACGACGATTCTGTCAACAGCCCTTAGTCGCGGTAGAGATCCACGGTTTGCCGGCTGCGGACTTGCCCTCCCTGGCCACTGGGTTCCTGCTTCCCGGCCGGAATGACGATCTTCGGTTAGAGTCAAATGTCAACAGGACCTAGCCGATCGCAGGTTCGAGACACGCATCCTCCACACCATCCACAGGCGACGGATGGAGTCGCAAGCTGCCCGTGAGCTGGCTCACGTTGGTGAGCCCGTGGCGGTTCAGGTAGGCGCAGAGCCCTTGGTTGACGGCTGGGAGCAGCAGCGGATCGTAGAACAGGGCGGTACCGATTCCTACCGCGCTGGCGCCGGCAATTAGGAACTCGAGGGCGTCTTCGACGCTGGCAACACCGCCCTGGCCGATGATGGGAGCCCCGTGCCCGCGGCATACCTGGTAGACCTGGTGTACCTTCAGCAGGGCGATGGGCTTGATGGCCGGTCCGGACAGCCCCCCCTGATTGTTGCCGATGACCGGAGTCCGCGCCTCGCTGTCGATCGCCATCCCCATCAGGGTATTGATGGCGGCGAAGGCGTCCGAGCCGGCCTCCAGGCAGACCCTGGCGTTCGCGGCGATGTCGGTCTGATTGGGTGAGAGCTTGGTGATCAGGGGCTTGGTGGTCGCGGCCCGACAGGCGGCGACTACCTGTGCCGACAGCTTCAGGTCATTGCCGAAGGTCACGCCACCTGCCCTGACATTGGGACAGGAGATGTTGATCTCGATGGCGTCGATGGGAGAGTCATCGAAGCGGCGGGTGACCTCGTAATACTCCTCGACCCTGGAGCCCGAGACGTTGGCAATGAACCGCGTCTCGGTAAAGTCGAGGGTGGGAAGAATCCGGTCCACCACATGATCGACGCCGGGGTTCTGCAGGCCGATGGCATTCAACATACTGCTCGCGGTTTCACAGATCCGGTGCGGTGGGTTCCCCAGTCGGGGCTCCAGCGTGGTTCCCTTGAGACACAGGGCCCCGGCGTCTCGATTCGAGAATCCCTTGACGCGCGTATACTCTGCACCGAAACCGACACACCCGGACAGCAGCACCAGGGGGGTGTCGAAGCGCAATCCGCAAAACTCGATCGCCAACCGGGGGTCATTCGCCCTGCACATGTGGGTCATCCGTCATGCCGTGGCTCGGCTCGTGGTGGCCTGCCCAGGCCCTCGCCACCGCTAGTAGTGGTTAAATTCAAAGTGGCATGGTTATGTGACGTAATGAGTCGAACCCCCACTGTTTTTACCATCCCTGGCACCTGGGTTCCGGCAATCCCTGCCGGAATAACGAGGTGGGGTCCGGCAGATTTCACCACTTAGAATTCAGCTACTACCCCACCGCTTAATTCAACAGGACCAGCCTATGTTCGACGTGGTCCTATACCAACCGGAGATTCCGCACCGTGCTATATTCGTTTTGCAGTATGAGGTAGGTGAAGATGAAAGGTAAGATGTATAAGAGCGAAAAATGCCAATAGGCAGGCAAGAATCGTTTGAGCTTCGCGGGCCAGAATCTGACCAACGCCAATGGGATGCAAAGCGCGGCACTCAAAAAACGTAGCAATGGACTTTCGTAGGGTTGGGGAAATAGATAGACCCAGATCGCCCAGCAAAGAGGGTGGCTGATCAACCCGATAATGCCGGCCAACATAATATATTGCGAGTTATATGTACCTCGCTTCAGGGCACTGTTGAGATAATCAACCAGGTGATGCATGCCAGGATACCTCGAAGATGATCTTAAAACACAAAGTGCGTCGCACTAAAGCTCATGCCGACGGAGCCCACCCACAAGGCCACCCGTTCATGCCGCTTTAGCTTATCGGACTCGATGGCATCGACCATCGCGGCCAGGATGGATGCGGAGATCAGATTGCCGGTCAGGGGATAGATATGGTGTATCTTGTCGGCGATACCGATGGCTTGTCCACATAGGTCCCATTCTCTTTTGGACGAGGCATGCACGAATATCTTATCGACCTGCTTCTTGTTCTTTGCCATTTTCCTTATCATCCCTTTATACACAGCGATGCTTCATCCTGTCCTTTTTTATGTAGATCGATGCCGAATGCTGTAAATTGAAGCGGGCCGTTGGCACCGATCAATTCATTGCTTCAATAACTTTAGTGCGCGAAGCGCATCATAGTTGAAACTATGGACGTTAAGTCCCTTCACTTTCAGTCCGTGGCTTGTCCACGGATGAGGACGTTAGTCCTCCAGACTATGGACTTTCAGTCCATAGTGGTTGATGGTAATCGTGCAAATGTTCTCTCACGACTAAAAGGCGATACTTGTCTTTACCCATAGTCAGCTCCGCTTTCCGGTGGCAAAAGGATGAGGAATCCAGCCGCACCACCCCGGCCGGATAACAGGAACGTGCTGCCGGCTCGCCCGGGGCGGGACAATTGTAACACCGATCGCTCGCTTCATCCGGCTCCCAGGCTCCGGCGTCAGGGTGAGCACGTATAACTCTTCCTGAACACATGATGTTGCCGGATTGGTTTTCCCGGCGCTGGAAGGCTCCCGGTAGGCGCGGGCTTGCCCGCACTTTCCTGAGGTCCGATCCGCCGGCTTGGTTGCTTTCCAGCCCAGCGCCGGCAAGCCGGCGCCTACCGATCATGATGAACCACCGCAGGTGCGGCTGACGACCGCAAGCTAGCAGCAACCTGTTAACGGAAAGTTTAGCCGCAAATAAACGCAAATGGCCGCAAATGAAAAGAGTGACATGACTATGCGACCTAGTGATTTGAATCCCCGCTGTTTTTGCTATCCCTGGACGACTGGGTTCCGGGGTCCCGTTCGGGACCCCCCACCCGGAACGACCGTGAAGTGCAAACCCGTCATTCCGGCAGGGAATGCCAGAATCCAGTGCCAGGGATGGCAACAACAGCGAGGTTTTGAACCATTGCCCAAAGTTATGTTTCAGCAGAGATTATCCTTCGGTTGCCCTGCTATGGAGTGGTGCCGACGCCTGATAAACGAATCCCTATGGTAGACTTACGATCCCTTTTCATCCGATGCCGACCTTGTCCCCGCCGTGGCGCGGCTCTACAGCCTACTTCTCTATCTCGCCCTGCCCTTTGTGCTGCTGCGTCTCGCTTGGCGTAGCCGTCACGCGCCGGCGTACCGCGAGCGCTGGGGCGAGCGGCTCGGCCGCTACGACCGATACCCGCTGCAGGCCCACATCTGGATCCACGCCGTTTCCGTAGGCGAGGTCCAGGCGGCTGAACCACTCATCAAGCACTTCCTCGTGCGTTATCCGAACGCCGGTGTCATGGTCACCACCACCACGCCCACCGGCTCGGAATGCCTGCGCAGTCTGTTCGAGGACGCGGTTCGCCATGTCTATACGCCCGTCGATTTGACGCCGATCATGAACCGCTTTCTCGATGCGGTCGCCCCCCGGCTCGCAGTCGTCATGGAAACCGAAATCTGGCCCAATATGCTGAGTGCCTGCGAACGCCGCGGCATTCCGGTGGTACTGGCCAATGCCCGACTGTCTGCCCGTTCCGCTCGCGGGTATGCCCGACTCGGCGGCTTCACCGGCGAGACCCTACGGCGGTTCGCGGCGATCGGTGCCCAGAGCCCCACCGATGCGGTCCGCTTCCAGGCCCTGGGGGTACCCGCTGAACGGGTACGGGTGACGGGTAATATCAAGTTCGATGTCCGCCGGCCCGGCATTTTGACCGATCACGCGGAGGTACTACGCCGCCACTGGGGGATTCAACGCCCGGTCTGGGTGGCTGCGAGTACCCACGAGGGCGAGGAGGAGCAGGTCCTTCTCGCCCATCGAAAGATCCTGGACCGGCTAGCGAGGGCCCTGTTGGTCCTGGTACCACGCCATCCCGAACGCTTCGAGCGGGTCGCGGCATTGGTCGAGCGCCGGGGCTTCGTACTGGCGCGCCGATCTGCCAAGGATCCCTGCGGCGAGCAAGTCTCGGTGTTCCTCGGCGACACCATGGGGGAGCTGCCGGCCTTTCTCGCCGCGGGAGACGCGGCCTTCATCGGGGGCAGCCTGGTGTCCACCGGCGGCCATAATCTGCTGGAAGCGGCGGCAGCGGGGGTGCCTGTCGCCGTGGGCCCCCACACCTTCAACTTCGCCCGGATTACCGAGCTGATGGTGCGGGAAGGAGCAGCGATCCGGGTAACGGACGTCCATACGCTGGCGCAATGCATGGGAGAATGGTTAGGGGACGCGACCACCAGGGCACGCGTCGGCGAGCAGGGGCGACGGGTGGTGCAAGCGAACCAGGGTGCCTTGCAGCGGTTGGTGGATTTGCTTGGGGGGATCTACGAAAGCGATTTCGGGTAGCGGCTAAATTTTAGGGACCTATATACATAGCTAGCCGCGGGGTTGTAACCGTTCAGCCCCCACCCCGTCATTCCGGCTGGGACGCCGGAATCCAGGTGCCAGGGATGGCAAAACAGTAGGGGTTTAGATCATTAGGTCGCACAACCATGCCCCTTGAAATTTAACCACTACCCGATCTCGAAACAGGCGATTGACGTCGCCTATCAACTGCTGCCTACAGTGGGCAAAGCAAGTTGAATCCTCCAGACAACGCTGAATAATTCAGGATCGATCTCGTTCGATCCTGAGGCTGTTCAGCATTATTTGGTGCTGCCTGAGCAGGCGTCATGTTGGGTTACGGCGCGTTCGACGGTGTTTGTGTTCTTTGAGGCGGGCAGCGCGCCTAACCCAACCTACACCCAAAGCAAGGTCCGCGCGGGTCGGCAGCACGGAGGATAATGTGGGTGTAGGTTGCGTTAAGACGCTGGCACCGGCGCCACAGGAAATCAACGAGCCTTTGAGCGTCGCAACGCAACACGTCCGGCCCCCCAAACAGCGCCAAATAATTCAGGATCACTGTAAAGCAGGTGAGGCATGGGGGTTAGCATTCCCGAGACCTGAGATTAGACTTCACACTGGACTAACCGCTATGCTGGTCCCCCGGTAGCTTGTGCTGTCCCACCAACCAATGGAAGAGGAACCACACATGTCTTTGATGAAACGATCTCTCGCTGAGCTTATCGGTTTGGTTCTTCCATCGGGAATGATTTTTTGCCGCAATGAATTATTCCTTCGGGTACCCGCAAGGGGCGCCCTACAAAAAGTCTTTGCGCCCTTTGTGCCTTTGTGATTCAAATGCGCCTTTAAGGTTCCAATTTCAGATCCCGAAATCTTCGGATAGGCTCAAACGATGCAATGGGAAACTGTCATCGGGCTGGAGATCCACACCCAGCTCGCGACCAAGTCGAAAATCTTTTCCGGTGCGCCGACCGATTTCGGCGCCGCGCCGAACACCCAGGCCTGTGCGGTGGACCTGGGGTTACCCGGCGTACTGCCGGTGCTCAATGAACAGGCCGTGATCCTGGCGATACGCTTCGGCACGGCGATCGAGGCCGAGATCGCGGAGCGCTCCATCTTCGCGCGCAAGAATTATTTCTACCCGGACCTACCCAAGGGCTACCAGATCAGCCAGTACGAGCTGCCGGTGGTCGGTAAGGGGCGGGTGCGGATCCTACTGGACGATGGTGCGGTCAAGGAGATCGGCGTCACCCGTGCCCACTTGGAGGAGGATGCAGGCAAGTCGCTGCACGAGGACTTCCATGGATTCACGGGCATCGACCTGAACCGGGCCGGTACCCCGCTGTTGGAGATCGTCTCCGAGCCGGATATGCGCTCGCCGGAAGAGGCGGTGGCCTATGCCCGGAAGATCCACCGGATCGTGCGCTGGATCGGCATCAGTGACGGCAATATGCAGGAGGGCTCCTTTCGGGTGGACGCCAATATCTCGGTGCGACCCCAGGGCGAGGCGAAATTGGGCACTCGTACCGAGATCAAGAACATCAACTCTTTCCGCTTTCTGGAGCGCGCCATCCGCTTCGAGATCGGGCGCCAGATCGATGTCATCGAGGGCGGCGGCCAGGTGGTTCAGGAGACTCGGCTCTATGACGCGGACCAGGGCGAGACCCGCTCCATGCGCACCAAGGAGGAGGCGAACGATTATCGCTATTTCCCGGACCCGGACCTGCTGCCCCTGGTCATCGACGCCGCCTTCATCGCGCGGGCCACCCAGGGGATGCCGGAGCTTCCGGACGCCAGGCGCCGGCGGTTCCGGGGCCGGTACGGCCTATCCGATTACGATGCCGACCTGCTCACCTTGAGCCGGGAGTTAGGGGATTACTACGAGCGCGTCGCCGAGGACACAGGTGATCCCAAGCTGTCGGCCAACTGGGTCAACGGCGAGCTGGCGGCGGCCTTGAACAAGGCCGGCCTGGAGATCGGTGCAAGCCCGGTCAGTGCCCGGATGCTGGCGGGGCTGATCAAGCGCATCCGGGACCGGACGCTCTCCGGTAAGCTCGCCAAGCAGGTGTTTGAGGCCATCTGGAACGGCGAAGGTGATGCGGACGCGGTCATCGTAGCGCGGGGCCTTAAGCAGATCACCGACGCTGGGGCCATCGAGACGGTGATCGAGGACATCCTGGCCACCAACCCGACGCAGGTGGAGCAATACCGCAGCGGCAAGGAAAAGGTGTTCGGTTTCTTCGTCGGCCAGGTTATGAAGGCCACCCAGGGCAAGGCCAATCCCCAACAGGTCAATGCGTTGCTGAAAGAGAAGCTCAATGCTTGAGCGAATCCCGTCAGGGTAGACTGCCTGCTGCTTCCAATGAGGCTGAGGGCAGGGTTATTTCGAAAACAATTGCGGGAACTCCTCGATCAGGATTTCCGCAACCGCACGGTTCCCTGCGGGGCTGAGGTGGAAATCCTTCTTCCAGTACAGCTCGCTTGCCGTCAGCGCTCTCGCGCGAAAACGGAAGGTAATATCGACGAATCGGATCCCCTTGTCGTCCAGAAAATCACGCACTTCCCGATAGTGCTTCGTATTTAACCCACCGCCTTTCCGGGGATCATCGATTGGTCCTACCGGAATCAACACGACGACCAGCGGTAGGTGGTTGTGTTCGGCGAAATCACGAAAATCAAGAAGTGCGGATTTGTTCTTGCGCGCGATGGGATTATCGGAAAACCAGGAGCCTTCTTCATTGCTTCAATAACTTTCGGAATAATAAGTTATGGGCTCAACTTGAGGCATAGCTCTGGCGGTTTCTCCTTTGGTCGCCCTTCATGGCGAGCCCCAAATTTGGGGACCTATATACCTGACTCGCCACGGCTAGCTGTGTCTCCTTGCTAACCCCGGTGAGCAGTGTTTTCCTTC
>Ga0209260_10000258_pt1 | contig 30499 bp, 20 predicted proteins | sample WorMetTypGCAVOLI_FD_187421 | JGI IMG/M metagenome (GOLD analysis project Ga0209260, IMG submission 187421) | Marine gutless worms symbiont microbial communities from Max Planck institute for Marine Microbiology, Germany - Olavius algarvensis... ...
AGGTGAACAGTACTAATCAAAAACTATGCCACACAAATATATAAGATGGAGAAATCCACACAACTAGTTGTAAATTATCACCTGTGGGGTAGGACAACAGTTCATGCAATGTCGCTGCCATCTGCAGAAAATCGTTTGTAGTTTAAGCATTGGTTTCAACATCACACTTGGTGGAAAACGGATGATATCAGGGGTCAGTCACTGAACCTAACGGTTTTCTGTGCTGCAGAAAAAATCAGCACAACAGATGCTTAATGTCTAATTGCCTATCACTGCAATACACAGAGATATACACAACTGTACTACATACACAGCATTTGTTAGCACAATGCAAGCACTATGATGAGACATGGTGAAGTAAATACTGTGCACGAGTGATGACCTATAACGATGGAGCGGTTGTGAGCCAGTAATGATGTGCAGCAGCTTCTGTAGCCGAGTGTTAGACGTGACACAGATGCTGCAGTGCCAGACCTATCACCACACACCACACTTACACGTATACATACAAGATACATTGGGTCACTTTATCTTTCCGTAACACCAAAGTTTTACACCAAAGTTTTACACTAAACCTTAAATCCAACTGCTGAACTCTGGTGTAAAACCTTGTCTCGGATTATGTTTGGTGTAAAACCTAGGTTTTAAACTTAAGTTCGGTGTTAACACATTTTTGGATAAAGTCGATTTGGTTTTACACCGAACTTAAGCTCTAGAGGTTTATCTTCGTTTGCCTATTTAAAAGCATTATGCCGATTTGGTGTTATCTATCGTGGGCTCGGTTTAAGTCTGGTTTTACACCGAAGTTTGGTGTTATATTGGTGTAACACCGGAATTTACACCGGACTTTCGGTGTTATCTCAGGTGTAACACCAGAAACTTAGCGTGACTTTAGTTTTTGCATTAATTAGGTGTTAAACCGGTTGTTTGGTGTAAAACTTTGGTGTAAAACTTTGGTGTTATGGAAAGATAAAGTGACCCAGTGTATTCCTAAATTATGTGACACTGTTATTATTGTTGTTACTAATTATTACGGTGAATGTACTGTAGGTAATGTGGAACTGCCAGCAGCAATGGCCAAGCGTAATGGTCAGTGTCCAGTTGGCAGCAAAGAAGTCACAACTGGGAACACTGACGACTCTCTGGTACTCGACGTGATAGGCAGAAGAGAAGAGGTGAGATTTTAGATGACACTTTAAGGTATGTTAACGAAAATTTTAACAGAAAATTTGTCAAAACTCGGCTTGTACAGGAGATATGTACCCGATTCGTGCACCAAACTGGGGGTTTTCGGGGTCGGCAAATTTAACTGTGCAAATGAAATTTGTCTCAGACCAACCCCCTGTCACCATGGTAATGAAAATTTGGAAATATGAATAAAAATTACTATAATTTGGCTTGCACATGAGAGTCCCCCTATCCACGACCGTAAACAACAATTATAAATGTAAAAAACTTACCGGTTTAATACTCAAACTCAAAAGTAAAAGCACAAAATAATGCATTAGCTTATGCAAGGGTCATCCCATAAATAATACATTTAATACATAATACATTTTTGTGGGGAATTTATTACTGAGTACCAACTTTGAGTTTTATTACGATGACGTCATATCCATGACGTCACTTGCACTTTGAACATATTCAGTCTTATTAGTTATTACACTGCCCACCACACCTTAAACGTGTTACTGCACTACCTTGCGAACTCAAAATTGTTAATTATGTTATTTTGCAAGCACAATAAATGCAAATGCGGTTATTTTTGGACACGAAAACGAGGCTGTTTTACTTATTTAAAATACTGGTTACTATGACAACCATTTCCACTCAAAAAAATCTGCAAAACGATCGTGTCTACGCTCCTGCAACGTCAAAGAAGAGGAACATTGCAGCGGGTTGGTTGTTGCGCACTCGGACAACTTTCACAAAGTCCGTCATGGTACCTGTCGGTGTGTCGAAGCTGGGCTGAACCCACCTCATATTTGTGGACCCTGGCATCAAAATAAATGGAGCATATTATTGGGATGTTCTGCTGAAACAGGAGATGCTGCCCGATATCCGTGCAACTTCTGGCGACTTCTTCATTTTTCAGCAGGACAATGCACTGGTCCATAGGGCCCGTGAGACGGTCGCATTACTGCAGCGAGAGGTTCCGGCTTTCATTGCTCCCAATCTGTGGCCTCCCAACAGCCTGTTGTCCCTGTTGACTACAAGGTGTGGGGTACGATGCAGAACTGTGTTCATCGGGCGAAGGTGCGAGACGTTGATGATCTGAAACAGCGTTTGGTTGACGTGTGGGACAGTCTGGAGTAAAGCGTCATCAACGACGTGATCAACCAGTGGCATTCACGACTTCGTGCCTGTGTCCGTGCGAAAGTGGGACATTTCGAACAGTCTTTTTAACTTGCATTTGAACTTCGTTCATAAACTGACATTTTGTTTGTCACTACTGAAGTTGAATGTATTGTTTTAATATGAAAATGTCTTTGTGACAACTGTCATTTCACAAGGTAGTGTAGCAACAGATTTAAAGTATGGTGGGTAGTGTAACAATAACTTTGTTGCAAATTTATTGCCAAATTCAACAGTGAAAAAAATTGAAAATCGGTTAATATTTGCCAGAGTTATGGACAGAAGCCCAGAGGTCCCTTTTTTGACTACAGTTATTGACAGAAGATACAGAAAATGAGTTCCAAACAGCAGGTGCTGAGTGACGAAAACCATTGTCACTCTTGTTACAGACTATTTACATTACAGTTATCATTACAGTTATTGAAATTATTTTTTTTCGTTACATTTACCTTTAAAGTTGTCATTATTTTTCCAGATTGTGCATCTATCAGTTAAGTCTGAGACACTGTATTACTGCAAATGCTTATTGTGGCTTACGTTTTGGGCTCAGGCGGTCTTAGAGACAATTGCCAAAATACATAATCTAGAATAATCTGTATGTTGCAGGAATTATACTGTGATGATAATGTGGCTGACATTATCAGTGATGATTATGTGCCATGTTCTGTATCGGAATCTGAACTATCTGGAACCCATTTTTTCAGTAAGTTATAATTAACAAATATTTGTGCGTATTGCTGCTGGCTGGCAAATGCAATAATCACTAAGTACTGCGGTCATACTGGAGTGGAGGGTGATACATTTTGTCTTAGGTACTTTTTGAAGTTATATATAACAAGGAGGCATGCAGCATGAGACACGATATGGGGCCATCCTGGGCCAGTCATTACCATTGCCTGTGGCGAGATACTGTCAAGTTTTCATATTTTAGTCATTTTTCTCATATTGCAGACATTAGCCTGAAACAGAATGATGGGAATTGCATCATGTGACCTTGAACTTTGATGTTGGGGTGGCAGGAGGTGTGTGGTAGACGTTTCATGGGCAACATGTTATCCTACCAAGTTTGAAGTTCCTAGGCCTGTTGGTAGCAGAGCTATGGCCAGTTTACCGTCTGGCAGGAATCACACCACGTGATTTTGACCTTTGACCTTGGGGCGGCGGGAAGCGTGCGATAGGTGCCTGTGATGTTGACTGCTGGCACGACAGATGTCGGATGCTAATAACTCCAAAATGGTTAAAGCTACGGACTTCATATTTGATGGTCATATTTCCAGGGACAGTCCGGACATGTCCCCTTAAAAATTTTCTGAAAAGGGGCGTGGCCATGGTCACGGGACCCCCTAAGTTTTTGGGTGATAAATGCTAATAACTTCAAAGCGGTGAAAGCTGTGAACTTCAAATTTGGCGTGTATGTTTCCATTGACAGTCAGGACATGACCCCTTAAATTTTTTTCGAAAAGGGGCGAGGCCAGGTCACGTGACCCCCTTAGTTTTTGGTCACGCGAGCTGACCACACCCACTTAATGCACCGGACGGGCACAAAGTGGGTGTGGTCAGCTCGCGTAACCAAATTTGTAATTTCACACTTCCTTAAATATTTTTGCAATGCTTAATGGTAGATGATTGATTCAAATTTTACACACAACTTAAGAGGGAGATGTACATAAGATTCATTATGCACAATGGCCCATATATTGGCGTGATCCGGTCACGTCACTCACATGACTAAATTTGTTATTTTACATCCCCTTCATTATTTTTGCAACAGTTGATGGTATAGTTTTCAAATTATACAGAGCTTACAAGGGAGAATTACAACATTTATATACAAGAGCCTGTGAATAGTAGAATGGTCGAATTTTGCGTTGTGCTTACGAGTGTTACAAATTTACATGATTATTTTGGCCTGTACTCGCTTACTGGCTGTATGTCTGTATCTATGTGCGTGTTTACTTTAACTGCTATGTGAGTCACTGGACAGACTGTGTGTTAGTTCCAATATTATCTTGTTGTGGAAAAGTTATCGCTAAGTATTGAATTTACCCTGCCAATGCCGTCACAGCTGATGCCACTTTTTGCAAACTCTCAGTACATAGCATACATCTCTGTCAATACTAACAGCATTTCACAGTGGCATAACTTTAACAAGAAAGCCCAGCTGTCGCTGACAAACCCGCGCGACGCCTGCAAAAAGTTTGCACGGTTTACGTAAGAGCAGCGGGGTTGTTGTAAGCTGTATAGCCAGCTTGCTTATCGATAGCGTGCCTATGGTGTACTGTTACGTCCTATATAGTAACTGTGTCTGTAAAATGCATCACTTTGGAGATACTCGCCTTTTAAAACTACCGTGACCTTGAAACCCGGGTCAGGGGTCACTCAAGGTCATCGAAAGTGACACCATTCGATAGCCTGCATATGGTTTCCTATTACCACGCCATAGTAACTCTGTGTCTAAAATGCACCGTTTTCGAGATATGACGACATATTGGTTGAAAATCGTCGAAAAAACCCAACCCACCCTCATTTGGCACCATTTTTGGGGGTGACCCCTTGCGAATTTTTCGACGAGTCATACCTTCCCAGAAACTAGAGTGATGGGGCTATCAGATGGTATACACGACACGATCCTGCTTTCGCTCTGCTAGGCACAATACCGGCATGTGACGGACAGACGGACGGACGGACACGTCGCTATCGCAAAGACCCGCGCTAGCATAGCGTCGCGCAGGTAAAAACTATATAATGTCAGAAACCTTGTGAAAAATAACATTTCTTGTAGTGAAATGCATTCACTTCGTGTAAGAAAATAGGTACCGTACATCTTGTGCATTTTCTGTTGCTTGTAGGTTGTAGATTTGCTTCATTTGTAGGTAAGGAAAACAAATTCATCTTCACATACAGATCAGAAGTGTTACTAAACATGGCGCTAATGAAGAACAGGCAAGAGATCATGCAGCAAAAGAAGGAGCACACTCAACAGTGGCTTGAGGTTTGCTGTTACGTATCTCAGATGCTCAAAAAGTCCATCACACTCCTCTTCTCAAAAAATCCACTCTGGACAAAGAAAATCTTACAAACTACAGACCAATCTTCAATCTGTCAGCTATATCCAAAGTCACTGAGCGTATTGTTCTCGATTTCAGTACAGCACATGCCATAGGCACATCACTTGTTCACTCTAGGCTTGATTACTGCAACTCATTGTACCTTAATCTTCCTAAAACCCAGCTAAATAGACTCCAGCATATCCAGAATTCTCTCACTCGTGCCGTTGTTGCAGCTCCCAGGTCGTCCCCTGCTGATCATATTCTCAAATCTCTTCACTGGCTCAAAGTTCCGGAACGTATCGAATATAAAATTATTTCTACTACTTATAAGCTTCTCCAGTTCTCAAGCCCACAGTACCTTCGTGATACCATCACCATACAGCCTTCACGTTCAACTCGGTCATCAGACTTGGTCACTCTCCTCCGTCCGCCAGTTCAATCACGTCTCAGGATAACTAACCGTTCTTTTTGGCATGCTGCACGTCAGTTGTGGAACAAACTTCCTCGTTCTCTTCGTGTCCCTTATCAGTCTGGTTCATCTCAGCTCCCCTCTGTCCTCAGGCTCCAACCCTGAACCTGCCGTCAACCTGTCTCATGGTATGTTCCATTCTCGGCTCAAGACCTATCTCTTTTCCAAGTCTTTTCCTCCTTAGTTTTCCCCTCTTCCACGGACTGATTACTTGGTAAATGAATTGGCACGTTCTTAGTAGTCTTCGGCATTGTCAACTTGGTAAAGTGCCCAGATAAAGCTAGTTCACCTAGCTTTTGGGTGCACTATAATATCACCACTTACTTACTTGTCTCTGAGTAAAGAAAGAATGTGAAAAATTTATTTTTTTTTACTCCTGAAGTCATTTGGTTTATGCATGAAAAGGTGTGGTGTGGAATAGATGCAATTTAATAATCTTTTACTATTAGCCTCACAGCATGAATATGAAACACATTTGACATATTAAACTGAAAACAATTCTCTGCATTACGTTGTTGTTAGCAAGTGCTCAGCAATATGAAGTATGTATTTGTCTGTAATTGGCCATTATAAAGTGAACTGTTATGTACTGATTGTTAAGTACTTTTATTGCTTAGCAGTTGTGCAGTGAATCAGTTACTGTCTGATAAATACAGTCATTGTCAATGTTGCAGTAACAGGTGAAAGTTTCAGTGCATGTGTGCTGTGGCTCTAAAAATTCATTGTCAGTATCAGTCAAGTGATTGGCTGTGAAGACCGCCTCCGAAATGACCTATACTGTGTCGGGTGGGGCGTTAAACTCTGCTCAACCTCAACCTCTAAAAATTCAATCTGCATTTAATTCTGTCAGTCCCTAACTGATTTGGATAATATTCAGCAGAAATGATGCCAGTGGAAGTTACAATGTGTGCAGCTTGGAACCAGTATGAATACTGTTGTGGTTAGCAAGTCAAAGCAGATGACACAAATATAAACATGGTTTTCAGTGTTGGTGATCGCATTTTGATAGAAAATTTGTATACTGGTATGTTTAAAGGTTATGGCAGTAAAAACTTTTATATGAGAGTATTGCACAAACAAGAATGGTGATATTTTTGAGACCCAGTGTACAGTTGTGCATTATTATAATTGCAGCATGCACGGCATTACATAAGATTTCAGTTTTACTAAAATTTAGCCAGTTTCCACGTAAATTTCTGTGTACTTGCATAAGTGAAGCTTGTTCAAAGACTGAGGGAGATGGATAATCAATTGTCCAAATATTTCTGTTCATGTAGTATAGTTTTACTGTGCTAAATAAATCACAGAACTTTGATTTGTAGCCAAAAATGTAATTTCTGTTCACTTTGCATTAAAGGTGTAAAAACTGTTTGACAAAAGTTGCCAACCTGAACGCCTTTGTCTACTGCAGCACAGATGCAAATTAATCTTCTGGTCATCAGCATTCTTGTTATGTGCTGTGCTTGTATCAAGCTACCCACATTTTTGGCCAAACAATGCCGGTAAATTATGTACCTGTCTGTCTAGCAATACTGTGCATAAATTAAACGAATTACTGAACAGATTTTTGGTTGGAACCACAATTGTTACCAGTCGCTATCATGAACATGAGTTATCACTGTTTGTAGCATCTGTCGGAAGTCACTTCGGAGTCAAATCTGCTAGAAGTCCAGCAGTCCAATGTCTGTCAGTTGAAAGTTGCTCGCAAGTCAGACGTCGATCTGTCAGAAGTCCAGCAGTCTGAAGTCCATCAGACAGAAGCCACGAATGACTCAGACATTGATCTGCCACAAGTCCAAGAATCCAGAGTCTGTCAGTTGGAAGTTGCTCGCAAGTCCGACATCGATCCGTCAGAAGTCCAGCAATCTGAAGTCTGTCAGTCAGAAGCCACTGTTGATCTTCTAGAAGTCCAGGAGTCTGAAGGCAATCAGTTGGAAGTTGCAATGGAAAGCGATTCTGGTGATGAACTAGTTGATGGTGTCGATGATGGTGTACGTCAGAGTAGCACACCAGATGAGAACATGAGAGCCACAGTGGAAAGCGATTCTGGTGATGAACTAGGTGATGGTGTCGATGATGGTGTACGTCAAAGCAGCTCAGCAGATAACAACGTGAGAGCCACTGTGGGGCATTACTGTTTTTACTGTGACACTCTTCAGACCAATGTCAAAGGTCACTGGTTACGTAAGCATGCCCGGGAGTGGGAGGTGAAGTTTATCAGAGCTTGCACTGAGCCCCGAGCTAGGCTGGCTTTGATATACAAATTGAGATCAATGGGAGACACTAGACATTACTTTCACTGTCCAGTGTCTGACAATGAGTGCACGTTGACTCACGAGTCTGATGCAGTGCACCATACTCAGTCCAGTGTGGATGACTTGTCAGCAGCAGTAGCAGTAACAACAGACAGAGGACAGTGTGAGCATGCACCCACTTTTGTTGATGCGGAGCATACTTCTGATCAAATAACAACTGAGCAGCATGACACAGAAGATGATGAGCGCAAGCCAGGGCACAGCACTGTGTCACAGTCTCTGCAAGTGCAGCAGGTTGAAGATATTACCAGCTCTGTCGTGGACTCAGAACCATGCCAGCGGGCTAATTCACATAAACACAGGAGTAAACTGCCAATGCGACCATGCCCATATTGTGGAAAGATGATGGTCAGGCTAACTAGGCATTTACGAAGAATGCACGCGGATGTAGCAGCAGTTGCTGATGCAGCCAGGCTTGGACCTAAGGCGCAAAGACAAATCTTTACACAGCAGAAACGGTTGGGCATCAACAAGTACAATCTTGACAATGTGGGGAAGCGAGATTTTGTGCTTTTGAGGGAAAGAGCGACGAAAGATCACAAGTTTGAAAATGCTATCGTTTGTGATATGTGTAGTGGGGTTTTCAGCCGTCAGTGGTTTCATGTGCACCGTGCAAAGTGTATGGGCGACAGTTGTATGCAGCCATCATCTGTACCAGCAGCAGTGTATTATTCACCAAATGATGTTACAGAGCAGTTCAAGACGAGGATCCTGAGCAAATTCCTGCGAGATCAAGTTGGGAGTTTTTGTGTGAAAGATGCTACGATGAGATATATTGGTTCGAAGTTATATGCCAAAATCCGAAGCCGTCAAGAGAAAAGTTCAGAAGTCAGAAAAGGTGTTATGGCTGATATGAGGCGTCTTGGAACATTATTCTTTCATTTCAAGTCTGCTTGTTGTGAAGCAGTGAGAAAGGATCCTGGGCGAATAGTTGCCGCAAGTGATGACAATGTGTGCCTGACCGACATGTTCATTAGAACAAATTTTGACATTCTGGAATCTGCCTGTGTAGCTCAGACGAGTGGAGAAGGTGAAGCACAGAAGTCCGCGTTGATGATGAGCCTGTACTATCTCCTTATCAAATGTGCTAAAATCATTCGAGTCAGATTTCTTACTCGGAACAAAGACATTGAAGCCAGTCAGACAATGGAGTTTTTGGAAGTTTTGCGAGAAGAAAAGCATACATTGATCGGTTCAGCCATTTATGTAACAAACAAAAACCGAAACACAAGGCTCCGCAGACCTCAGGAACTGCCAAAAGAAGAACATATGGCAACATTGAGACAATACATCATTGAACGTGTCCAGTCATTGTGTGCTGATCAGTTTGTTGTATGGACATCAAATGAATTTGTCGAGCTACGTGATCTTACATGCAGCAGACTTACCTTATTTAATGGGCGACGAGGTAAATGATTTTTTTCAGCAGTTTTACATTTGAAACTTATCCACTATGAACAGTGACAAGAAAGCCCAGCTGTCGCTGACAAACCCGCGCGACGCTTGCGAAAAGTTTGCACGGTTTACGTAATAGCAGTGGGGTTGTAAGCTGTATAGCTAGGTTGCCTATCGATAGCGGGCCTATGGTGTCCTATTACGTCCTCTATAGTAACTGTGTCTGTAAAATGCGTCGCTTTGGAGATACTCGTCTTTTAAAACTACCATGACCTTGAAACCCGGGTCAGGGGTCACTCAAGGTCATCGAAAGTGACACCATTTGATAGCCTGCATACAGTTTCCTATTACCGTCCCATAGTAACTTTGTGTCTAAAATGCACCGTTTTCGAGATATGACGACATATTGGTTGAAAATCGTCGAAAAAACCCAAACCCCCTCATTTGGCACCTTTTTTGGTGGTGACCCCTTGCGAATTTTTCGACAAGTCATACCTTCCCAGAAACTAGAGTGATGGGGCTATCAGATGGTGTACATTTCACGATCCTGCTTTCGCTCTGCTAGGCACAATACCGGCGTGTGGTGGACGGATGGACAGACAGACAGACAGACACGTCGCTATCGCAAAGGCCCGCGCTAGCATAGCGTCGCACGGGTAAAAATGATACTCGTTTTTGGTCGATTGTAACTTACAGTCCGCTATTGTCATCGCCTGTCCAACTGTCTGTAACATGGCCAAACTGCATGGGCTAGCGAGCTAATTTTTGGCACACAGCTTACCCTCAAAAAATTGTGATAGATGGAGCCAGTCACGGTGATACCGGCGTGTGATGGACGGACGGACAGACAGACAGACAGACACATCGCTATCGCAAAGGCCCGCGCTAGCATAGCGTCACGCGGGTAAAAATGATACTCGTTTTTGGTCGATTGTAACTTACAGTCCACTATTGTCATCGCCTGTCCAACTGTCTGTAATATGGCCAAACTGCATGGGCTAGCGAGCTAATTTTTGGCACACAGCTTACCCTCAAAAAATTGTGATAGATGGAGCCAGTCATGGTGATTTTGTCTTGCAAGGAAATTGTGTAGAACCCAAAATGCTGACAACAAGGTACCAAAGCAATTAAGCCAGATGAAAGACAAGAAGCTCAGCTATTGCAGAGAAACAGCGCTGCAGCTGTATATTACAATCCCAAGGTCGGTCAGGGTCATGCGTTTGAAACTATATCGTTGTCATTGCTTGTCATTGCTGCCGCAACTGTGAGTTATTGAATGCATACCAATGGTGAGGCGAAAAATCAACGATTTCGTCTGAACCGGCACTTGGCTAATGCGCCCTACAAAGGGAACCCCTGCGAATATCTGCACAATCCATATGTCGTTGGAAACTAGAGACCCTGTAGCCCAGGGTCTCTAGTTTCCAACGACATATCTGCACAATCCATGTGTCGTTGGAAACTAGAGACTCTGGGCTACATTTTCGTCACAGACAACATGGGTCTATCTTCATTCGTTTCCACGTGGCGAGCTCTATGAAATTCACCATCAAGTGGAAGGTTGGGTGCAGTGTCCGTTCGAGATCATCAGTTTATTTCAGCTCAAGGTCGTTCAAGGTCATCCAGTTGTGGATCATTTAGTAGCAGATGAGGTGCTCTATGTCGGTATCTATCAAATACTACCATAGCTGCGAAGAATTTGACGCTATGACAACGCAAGTGGCGGAAAATTGACGATTTTGACGACCACACCTCTCTTTAACACCACATATCTCAGGAACCCCTGCAAATATCTGGACAATCCATACCTCGTTGGAAACTAGAGACATTGGGCTGACAGTTCGGCCTATCATCATCGTTTTCGCACAGTGGGCTTCAAAAGACGGAATTACAGTGCAACATAGTGCGTTTTAGGCACTCAAGGTTATCCAAGGTCATCGATACTGGTACTAATAGGAAGGCCATACCTGACTTCATATTGGTAGTCAATAGTAACCAAGGTCTTATCTCGCACCGTTTCGGAGATATTATGAGTTATTGGCCAAAGATCCCCATCTGGACCTGGAACCCCTTCATTTATTGCCGTCGCTCGGGATGACCCCCTTCAAATTTTTCTGATGAGGTTACCCGTTCCTGAAGCTAGAAGGATGGGGCTATCCCACAGCGAAGAAACAGTTATCCTAGCTGGCCTCGTTTTGACGCAATACCAGCACATGACGGATGGACAGACAGACGGACGAAAATACGATAGCTAGTACAGCGCTGCATGAAGCTGCAGCGCTATAAAAACGGCTACTTTATTCTGACATAGTTGTCTGATGGCTGGTGTGTTATGTCTTTCAAACGTTAGCAACATCCAACAGTGTAGTGCAACTACTGTGACAGAGTTCCAACTTCTAGTGCAGTTCTCTTGGATCATGATTTGACATAAGTTTGTGTAGACTTGCAGGACAGAGTATTTCTGTGTTTATCTTCGGCCTTGAAGTCCAAGTCCTTGTCATTGGCCTTGGGTCTCAAGTCCGTTTACATTTCTGGATTTGGCATCACTTTTTTGCCAGTTCTGCACAAACGTGCATGTATGTTATGTTATGTTGTGTTTCAGCTATACTTTGTGTTACAAAATGTGATGAAAATGTTAAATTTTAATGCATCGTAACAAAAATTGCGTACGCTTGATTTTGAATATTTTGGGGGCAGAATCATCAAATTTAAAAATTCCTCCCCGGTACTAACAAGTCATGGCAATGGAACCATTGCACAGAGCGATGGTGACTTCATATTGGCTGTCCATAGTAACCATCCCACTATCTCGAATGGTTTGGCCGTAAATTAGCAGCAAATCCAATTTAAGGCCAATTGAAAACTACCCCAGGTCATTTTATGGCAAAGTTTGGGGGAGACGGAGCCCTGTGTTCTGTTCACACTGTCAACTGTTAGTTAAAAGGTGATTCAACTTTGAACTTCTAGTTGAAACTTGAATGTTGAATCAGCTTCCAAATTTGAAAGTTGATTCAACATGATTCACACTTCAATACATTATAATAATCATAGTAAACAATTATACGTAATGTATGATGTATGTTGTCATGTCATGCTAATCAGTAGTTTAATCATTTTTGAACTAAACTGCTGAAAATTAAAATTAAATTAAATCAACTTCCAGCCAGTAGTTGAATGACAGTGCAGATGTGGCCTTGGTCTTCAGTCTGAATATTGTTTTTGCTTAACGACAAGCATTGTGTCCATTGTTTAGGTGGTGAGCCAGCAAGGCTCAAGCTGAGTCACTGGCAAGATGCTGTTAACAAAACCTGGTTCGACAGTAGCAGAGTTGCAAAGATGACTCCTGAAGAACAAGAGACGTTTGAAAGCAGTTTCCTCATGTATCAAGAGGGCAAGGGCGTTGACTGGCTTGTTCCAGTCATAGTTCCTGATGATCTCGTTCCAGCAATGAACAAACTGGCAGATTTATCAGTCAGAGGAGACTGTGGAGTTCATGTGGACAATGACTATCTATTTCCCAGTACCCAAAGCTCGATGGAACACATAACTGGTTGGCATGCTGTGAATTCTACCTGCCAGAAGGCTGGTGTGCCAACAATTTCTGCTACGAAAGTTCGACATCTCACAAGTACCATGTATGCGGCATTGGACATCCCGGAAGAAAAGAGATCAATCTTTTATCGACACATGGGTCATGGAAAGACTGTCAATGTAAATATATATCAGGCGCCATTGGCCGAAGTAGAAGTTGAACACGTTGGAAATATTCTGACACAGTTTGGTGAGTTTTTCTCTCGTAATTATATTCAAATTGTTTTGTTAGTGGTGTGTTGTTGACAAACTTTCATGTGCCAGCACTGCTTGAGTGTGTCTATTGCAGCTTGCAGTGTGGGATGTAAATTTGGTGTTTGATTGACTGTGTGTGCTCTCTACAAAATGCCCCATGATGTACCTGCTACAACTATGGGGAGTGCAGTGGCCAGCCAAATGGAACTGACATTGAGATTAAAGCGTCCTAATGAACAGTCTTAGAAACTGTTTCAGTGCCTCAGAACTTTTGACAAATGTTGCAAATCTTCTCCGTGACCACACTCCTTCCTTTTCTTGAGCCATTCCTTGATGTCATCCAGCCATTTTCTTCCCAGTCCTACTCTTCTGCTGTACCAAAAGCATGATTTTTTGTTAGCTATTCTCATTCATTTATTCTGCAGATGTCATCAAACAGCTTCAACTTCGTGTCTTATACCTTTTTCGCAATTGCTTTTTCCTCTGTGAAGTTCTTGGCAAATACCTGCATTGTACACCATGTCTGCAGCATATTCCAATCATTTTCCGATAGCGTCTCATTTCAAGTCTTTCACTCACACCGCTTTGGGTCCAGGATGACCTGTTATGATGATATATGAGTAGAAAACATGTTTCTGTGCCATGTGATTTTTTGGATTTAGTGCGGTTTTCTATTCCCCCTCCCCATAGATACTATGGAGCTGCAAGATGGTGGGAAATTTGCATTAAAATTGAAATTTCTTTGGCCTACATGTAGGTGTGGCACAGGGGTGCCATCTTCACCAGTGACGGAGACCCATCAGACACACATCTGAGCATTATAGTGCATGCGGGCGACGTCCCCTCCGGTAGTATGAAATCTAAGTATGGAAATTTTGCAGAAGTGGACATTTTGGCCTAGAACCACTACTAACTGATGTGGGTAGCAGACCTGTGCATGGGCCTGGAATAGTCGGCCCGGCCGCATATTTCGAAAGTGTACATGGAAATTGCTACAGAGTGCGACTTCAACCAGTCACATCGCAGATAGCTGAAAGTCGTTGCTAGGCTGCACTGGTGATTAATAGTCACGATCTATGGCACACATAAAGACAAATGGCGACAATAGCTATATTGTTAACCAAAGATGTTAGCCTCAAGGGCGATTAAATTGCTGTTTGATGGCCTTGATCTTTAGCTGTGTAATTGATGTTGGTCTTGACATTTGTGGTTTTGAAGGGCGTGTTGAGTCTTGTCACAAACATGTGCGTTATTTAGCTAATAGGCCTACTTTTAATCGTGACACATTGTAGCCTATTAATGAAAATGTGACATTATTATTTTGTTGTAAGCAGATCCGTGGAGGGATCTGCATGCTTCTTAACCGAACTCGAACTGGAGACAAATTTCTATCAGAGCATAGAGCTACAGCCCTGTTTTTGCAAGTGCAGTGAATGCCTGGTTTGAGCTAACAAAATAAACACCACTAGGATGCGTGTGACAGCAGAGTGTCCATTTCTCAGAATTATTGCACAGTCTGATTCTGTTTTTAATGCCGAATATAATTTTAATGTTTCTGGCATTCCTCATTTTCGGGAAAGCACTTTCACAAATTTCTGGCAAAGAAAAACAAGGGCTAAAAATTTGGTCCGTTCCGCCAGCGTTGCCTGAGATGTTAGTGCCGCCTCCCATGATTATGTACTACCCCTGCCCATTTCCCATTCCGGTGCGGGAGCAGGATCCCACCAGTCCTCATACAAAACGGCATCTCGATCTCTGCCTAGCCATTTTTGCACAATACATCTTGTAGACAGGCACAGACAGACCACGTCACAGTAACGTGTAAGAATAGACGGCATTGCCGTCAATGTAATGCCATCAGTAGGCCATTTAAAAAGAAGAAAAAAGAATGTGAAACAGAGCAACAAATCTACTATCATCCAGTCTAGTATATTGTTTTCAGTTCCAACTATTTCCTGAACTGTTTGGGGAACGTGGAATTAATGGTTGGTCATTGTCAAAGCACTGTGTTTTGCTGTGTCTGCAGATCACAGCAGACGAATCGTTGACAACTCATCACAAGAAGTTCAAGAGCACCGGCAAGAAGACGATCCCTGTACTCATGTTCCGGTGTTCACGGATAGCAGTGATGACTGCTCAGATCAGCATGATACTCGAGAACAAGCACAACGAAAACAACCTCAGCAAAAACAGCAACAGAGAGAATTTGATCCCACGACACGTTCTCATGTTCACCGCAAAAGAAGAAGAATAACTTTCATTGGCAGTGGTGAATCTCCAGAACGAAGTGATGATAATGCTAGTCAAAAAGAAGGCAACCAGCTTGATACTGCTAGAACTCCAGACCAGCCAGAACAGAAACAACGGCAGGCACGACAACTAGATTCAACAGCACGCTCTCGCATTACACACAAACGAAGAATAACTTCCGATGACAGCAGTGAATCTGCAGAACGAGATGCCGGTGCTACACGTTCCAGATGTTGTTTGACAGCAATGCATAAACAAGATGGCGTCTGCCGACTTGATGCCACTACAACTCAAGAACAAGGACAACGAAAGCGACAGCAGCGAAAATTCAGCAGAGTACCTGAATCGGTTGAACGAGATGATACAGACTCTACAAATTCCAGACACAGTGACGACGATGATGGTAGTTACAACGAGGAGTCAGATGATGGTAGTTACGACGAGGAGTCAGATGGGTGAGTAAATGCTGTTAAGGTGATATTGCGTGGTACTGAGGACTTGACTTGCTGGTCGTTGCACTCGGATTTTGCTTGCTTAACTAGTGTGTGTGTGTGCGCGTGTGTGCATGCGTGCGTGTGCATGCATGTATTTCCAGTTGATTGCAGTAAAGTGATATTTTAAATTACTTGTGCAATACCTTGTACCAGAATATTCCAACTAAAGCGAATGTGACGGACAAACAGACAGAAATACGATGGCAAATACCGCACTTGCTTAGCGTCGCGCTGCAAAAACCGGTCGTCATGTGCCAGAGTTATGTCAAAGGAATAAGTGTCATGATTTTAGACTGCAAATGCATCAGAAATGTGGTCTTTTTCTATGTACAGCTTTTCTTGTCTGTATCGTGACTGCTGTTCAGAACTGGCTGAAATAATCGAGATGCTGTTTGGCGGGAGTATGCATTAGATGGGGTCTGAACCTAAGGGGGGGACCGGGATAGGGGAAATGGGATGTGAGAGGGGTCCAATTAGTTAAATGGTGTAATTTTACTGACATATCTCAAAATAATTCACAATATGTGGGAATAATTGTCAGTAGCACCAATAGAAGTTTATTATGACCTACTGATTGGTGCTGAGTTTAAGTCTCTAAGACCTCTACCAACATTAACGTGGCTGACCATACATCAGCCATATCATTTTGATTGCTGATAGCTCAAAAATCATTCCGTGTAGACACATTGTCTACCAAACGTGAAAATCATGACGTGTTGCCATATTAATTTGCTGACTAGTCCTGTTTGTTAGTGTCATGAACACTGATCCTCTGTTTTAAACACAGTTGTAGTTCAGAAATTAAAACACGTAGTGAGCAGTGAGATTTTTAGCAGTATAATAACCACTTTATAATCCTGTGAATTTGAAGTTTGTACATGTGAGTCAGACTTGATATACTGCAGTCACGTTTTCTGGTCTTGGACTTGATTGAATGAGAAACCTTGGGCTGTCTTGATAAGGACTTGAATTTTCCATTTCTGCTGTATATTTAACCACTGCAACTAGCTACTCCTGGCCCGATGTTAAATTTTGTCACTGTTTGAAACAGGAGTTTTGCTGAAAATGTCGTGAAGCCGAAGGTGAGACGACGACGACCCAAGACACGTTGGTCTGTCAAAGATACCGCAATTATCAAGAACTACTTTGGTGGCTGGATCTCCCAGAAGGAAGGCTTCCCTGCCCTGCCAGGGAAGTCTGACATCACTACATTCCTGCAGACTTATCCAGACATCAAGTTCGAGTGGACAGTTGTTCGGAATAAAGTACTAAGTGAAAAGACTGCCTACGCTAAGCGCAGGCAGTCCAGAATTCATGCTATGTCTTTCTGATGTAAACGACCTTTGTTGTATCGGTCTAAGCCGATACATTGCAATTACCACGTTGGCCATTATAGCGGTTTTTCTCGAATATCTCCGTCAATTCTTAATCGATTTGCACCAAATTTACAGGCATAGTAATGCACCAAAAAACACGTCTCCATGCATTTTTCCAGCTTCTTAGCTCAAGCGGTTTCAGAGCACGGCGCCGCCGCGACTTTTTTTGTCACGTTGTGCGTGTCACAGTGTAGCGAATCCCTAGACTGCCTCACACTAGCATAATCTGGCTTAATTAACGTGTTTCCAGTTACTCTGGATGCAAGACGTCTAAAAATCGAAATATTTCTATCGTGGGCATAGCCAGATTTGAAAAACCTGAAAATTTCACATTTTGACCCCATGTGCACGCGGCCATGCATATCGACATCAGACATACATTTCATAATTTCAAAAACGGTTTCAGCAGTTAGGGCAGATGCCACAGAAGTGCCCACCTCTAGACACAAAACCTGTAGCACCAACGGTTTACCAGCTACAGGGAGGTAAAGTGCATCAAACAAAAAATTTTTTCGGAAAAACATTTTTTAGCCTCCACTACGACCAGAAAAATACGCTGAATCCATTGGTGAAATCCGTTTTTAAATCCGTTCACAATTACGGGAGATATTTGAAATTTTGTGACCGCCGCGTCTGCTCATTGCAATACGTCGCAACGCAGCGTCTACAATTACGCGCGTAGGCAGATACTTCGCACTGGGCTACGCCCTGTGCAGCTTTTTCTAGTTATATTTTTCTCTACTAAATTCTTGTTCCTTTTTTATTACTAAAGATATTTGGCCGAGCTTAAGTTGTTTTCATTCATGTCTTTCACAAGGATTAAGTGTGAATTATTGTAGCCAACTGGTTGGGGTGATAGTCATATTTGGTATGAGTTGCCTTTGCATTGCATCAGCACCAAAATCACCACTTGTGGATAGCCTGTGGCAAAGCAGTTTTCTGTTTTTAACAGTTGTTGTCACATTACGCACTAACTGTGCCAAAGGCCTCAATGAATAGGGCGTGGCTCATCTGTGTTGCTCCTTTGATTACCAAACTATGGAATATTTATCTCCGCCAAGTGAACGAAGTGAATGGCGGAGATAATGCGTTCGTTCGATGTTTGTCTGTGTGTGTGTGTGTGTGTGTGTGCGCGCGCAGTGGCCGGTCATGGGAGTTAAATGCTAATAGCTCAAAAACGGTTAAAGCTACGGACTTCAAATTTGGCGTAAGTCTTCCCAGGGACAGTCTGGACATGACACCCAAACATTTTTCCAAAAGGGGGCGTGGCCAGGGTCACGTGACCCCCTAAATTTTTCGGCGTTAAATGCTAATAACTCAAAAACAATTAAAGCTACGGACTTCAAATTTGGCACAAGTGTTCCCAGGGACAGTCCGGACATGACCCCCAGAAATTTGTCCAAAAGGGGGCGTGGCCAGGGTCACGTGACCCTCTAAATTTTTCGGCGTTAAATGCTAACAACTCAAAAAACGATTAAAGCTACGGACTTCAAATTTGGCACAAGTGTTCCCAGCGACAGTGTGGGCATGACCCCCAAAAATTTGTCCAAATGGAGGCGTGGCTAGGGTCACGTGACCCCCTAAATTTTTCGGCGTTAAATGCTAATACTTGGCGGAGATATGCACTCTCATGGGGGCCTTCTAGTTTGTTTTTGTATTTCTGGTGTCTTGACGTTTCTCCGTTTATTGCAATCTGATGTATCGAGTTTTTGTTAGCCGCATGATTAGTCAAGTGGTATGTAGGATGACTTGGTGAGTTTGGTAGGTACGTTGGCGCCATCACAGTCGCACATTGTTTAATTGGATGCCCATTCTTCCGAAGGAAGCACAATGTTGACGGTTGTCTCTTACTAGTGTCAGGACTGTCGTAAAACTGCTTTTGTCACACTGATTGTGTTGGGTGTAAGCCAAATAAAATGAGCTAACACGAAAAATGATGCACATACAGGGTGCGGCAAAAAAAAGTAATCCCGTCGTATTTTGCAAATTTTTAAGCAACCGTGTTGAATTTTTTGATGAAACTTTGCAATTATATTATCTGTTCATATCGACATACAACTGCCAAATATCGTTTAATTATCTTGAAATATGACAAAGTTATGTGATTTCAAACACGACAACCCCACGGTTTTGACGTGGTGAAAAATATTTACTAATAGTAAAACTAGCTTTCATTTCTATAACTCTGCTGATGTATGTTACAGGGTGGCCACTCTGTTTGGAAAGTGGCTGAAAGTCCTTGAAACGTTATTTCCAGGTTTCAAGGCTCAGGAAACTTCCTTGAAAATGGATTTGGTTCTTGAAAGTTCTGAAACTTAGCTTAAGAGGTCTGTGAAAGTCATTGAATTCCAAAGGAGTCAATAATTCCTCTTTCTGTGAAAAATGGTACAGATATCAGAGTATGCAATATAGTGAATATCAGTATAACTAATTGACTTGATGAACTGTGATGGAGCTAGACAAACGATTTTACTACGGCATCTCCAGCTAAATACCTCAGGTAAGGTGCTTGGAAGTCCTTGAAAAGTCCCTGATTGTCCCCCAAAACAGTGGCCACCCTGACATTATTTATAGACAAAAAAATTCCGTGCATACAGATGAGACAGTGTGTGTAAAATTTACCTAACACTGACTAATTAAATGGCGATGATGGCTGTAGACACTGTAACTGCCTATTTATGCAGAATGGCTTGATCCAAAATTCCAAAGGTCGTTGGATGCCTGGCACTGTTTGCATTTGTCAGATGACTCGGGTGAAACTCTCGCAATTGCTGTGCCATGATGGCAGCACTCTAAACATTTTCACATGTATTACTGTTATTATTGTTACCTTATAATGACTACATCAGTGTGACGTCATTGTCCGTATGGGTTTGTATTTCATTACAATGGACCACAACTGTACGAAACTTGTTGTTTTAACTGTTTTAATAGTAAAAGTTCATGAAATTTTATGTAGTAACTCCTAGTTCACTGAAATTCTACATTTAGATGTTTCTAATATAGCCTACATTCCCTTTTACAATATCTTGGCAGCGTTGTGGCAGCATGCTGTCCCTAGTTGGGAACACTGCTTTGATGGTGTTGAGTGACAGGAAGGGCATCCGGCCTGTAAAAGTTCTGCTACAACAGTTCCCAACAGTTTGTGACAAAAACAGCGTTACTAAAACTGCAGTGAACTGAACTGAATAATGGTCAATCAATGAAGTATTTACCGTCAAAAAACCATGCTTCCTGGCTGAAATGGAGCAGCCGGAGTTGTGGCACGATATTTTTATGGACCACTGTGTAGTTCTGATAGAAGTCCACATGCTGTGTTTTGTGTTAGTATGCTCAGTGTTGTAGCCAGGCTCTGAAGTCAGGGTGGGCACAGGGGTCCACGGGCAAAGCCACGGTTGGGGTATGGGAGCGAAGCCCCCAGAAGCCAGACATATACAGACAGTTTGTGCAACTGTCAAATACTTTTCTACGCAGGTCGTTGCCGAGTCCGCCGTTTTACTCCGCCTACCCCACCCCCCCCCAAAAAAAAAAACTGGATCTGTGTGAATCCTACGACCCAACATGGTCAGGCGAGGGTGAGTAACATAACAAACCACAGTTTGGTTAATAGAACTTCTCAACAGTCAACAACTGTTGGTAAATTATTGTAACTGCAAGACAGAACTCAAAACAAACAACGTTACTAAAACTACAGTGAACTGTACTGAATAATGGTCAGTCGATGAAGCGTTCTGCCGTAAAACCATGCGCCAACATGAGCATTGTTGCCCTTTATCTGATCAATGATGAATTTATGAATGTCCTTATCTAGTTCCTGCTCCAGCTCTGCCTCCAATGAAGCTACATTGTTGATTTCAATTCTCCAATCTTGCTTTCGGTCTTGTCACGCAAAGTCATACGTGATTAACAGTGACAGGCAATGCCGTAGTCGTGTTCGTCTACCTGTAATTTAGAACGATATGGTTCTCATTTGTCCGATGGCTAAGCTCAGCAACCTAGCAATTGTGCATCATTCAAGTTCTTTATGCAGCAGGCCGTCTGCAACTGAATACCTTGGTGGCAACTGCATATGATATGTGATCATTCTCAGTTGATGGATATCTCTCCATACATCTGCAAAATTGTAACACATTACATTTCGTTGTAATACAACATCTTCCTTAAAATTTTTATACTGACCCTAACCATAAATCTAAGTATCTAACTCTATGAGCACACAGCATCATTGTCAGACTACATCAGTGTTCCGAGCAAACCGTAAAATTACAGTATAAAAATGTGGGTCGGCTAAGTAACACAGTTAAGCACCATGGTCGACCATGAGAAACTAAATCCTATTTAGTGATTTTCTAGGGACTATAAATGAATCATATATGATTTGTGGAAAACTACTATTGTTAGAGGTAAACGTTAGGGCAAAAGGTGGGTGCTATTATCAGTGTGAGCGGCACTGATGAAAATTCTATTATCAGTGCCAAGCGCACTGATACAAATTCTATTATCAGTGCACCAATAGAAATGATCACGGCAAAACACTAGATGGCGCTAATTCATCCGTTTTGTACGCCCGTTTTAAATTGTGCAAGAAGTTAATAAGTTAAATAAATCCGGCGGGGACATGTGATATTCGGGTTAAGGGAGGACACTGCATTGGTATAGACGACTTATGTTAGACAATTTTTCGTTGCCACGGATTTTAGCGAAAACTGACCCTAACCCTATACACTAACCCTAACCCTAACCGCACTGATAATAAAATTTGTGTCAGTGCGCCCTGTACTGATAATAGCTTTTTCGTTTACAAAATGCCAGCAAGCTGTGCATCTACATACACCATGTTCCAATTACTAGGTAAAAACTACTATTGTTACAGACAAACGTTAGGGCAAATGTCGACAACAATACTGGCCACAAACTGTCCAATGACTCAGACAGCTGCATATCGTGCTGCACATCCACCCAACCACGTGCGTCAAAACACCGCTGGTTCAGGATACAGTCACTGTTAATAATAACGTTATGATTAGTTTCAAACAGCGTACATTAAATGCATTAAATGTGCCATTATTGGTCAGATATTTCATGCCTATGTCAAAAGTCGATTTACTCAAGCACAACACAACGTTATATGAATCTTTATTCGCACTGTAGTGCAGCAGATACAATATAGTAAAAAGCAGTAAAACAGTACAGACAGTGAGTTAAAAAGCTACAAAAAAGTACACGACAAAAGAGTAAAACACAGTAAAACACACACAGAAGCTAAGTACCGGTAACACAGTTAAGGACCACGGTCAACCATGAGAAACGCTCAGAAAATTGCCGTCGAAAGTTAAGAAATCTACTACTAACATAAGACACACATGGCAAGTCGACAACTGATCTCACATACTTTACATCATCAGTGGTAGCACGACCAAAAATTCTAAATACTGCCCTGTCAATTACATGGTTTAGCATAGAAATGTCCGACTTGGTGGCCGGAGTAACGTCTACTGCATACAACAGTACAGGAAGACAAACTGGCTGAAAATTGTGAATTTTTCCTACCCCACCCTTGTTTGATGCCCCCGTTCAGGGGTGAGTGAGTGAGTGAGCAGAGTTTAATGCCCCACCTGACACAGTATAGGTCATTTCGGAGGCGGTCTTCACAGCCAATGACTTGACTGGTACTGACAAACAAAGCAGTACAGGAAAATAGACACACAGAAACTAAATACAAATACAATACAAGACAAGAAGCTCAGCTACCGCTTAGAAACAGGGCGTCAGCAATGCATTTCTTTGTAGCTAAGTCACTCTGTATCGCAGTAACCACCTACAACTGCGTCTAATCACCTTAGCCTACGTCCGATGATAAGCTAATGTTACACACACAGCGCATAGGCCTACACTTCACCATATACGACGGCAGCTGACGTGTGCACGACGCGCGACCCCACTGTCGTTTGAAGCCTCCTTTCTAGGGAACCCCTGCGAATACCCGCATAAGATTTCTATTGCCAGAAACTAGAGTCCCCGGACTACATAAAGACTGCTATAGTATTGGTCTATCTATATGTACTTTTACGCAATAGTCTTCGAAAGCCAAGAAAATGTGTTTAAAACGAGCGTTAACGCGCGACCCCACTGTCCTTTAACGTTGCCTTTCTAGAGAACTCGACCGAATATCTGCACAAACCTTATATCGCCAGAAACTAGAGTCCATGCCGAAGATTTGCACCGCTGACAGTATGTGTCTATCTTCATTCCTTTTCACTCAATTATTTTCCGAAGTTGCACGAAGTCCACCAGCTAAACCGGCGCGAAAACAGATTTTAGCGCGAAATAGCCAGTCAAGGTCACTCAAGGTCATATATTTTGGGGTCAATGGAATGGCGACAAGGGATTAAGTAATACTGTGTAATAATGTTGGCCTCATTTACTAAGGTGCCGAAGACATAGCGTCCAAAATCCCTGAAAATCAACGTTTTCGATTACCCCACTGTGGTTTGACGCCCCCTCACCAGAGAACCCCTGCAAACATCCGCATAAATCTTATATTGCCAGAAACTAGAGTCATTGCCCTACATTTCCGTTGCTGATAGTATGGGTCTATCTTCATTCAAATTTTTGTGGTGGGCTTCGAAAGACGCATCATTGTTGGAGCAGAGTGCATATCAGCCATTCAAGGTCATCCAAGGTCGTTGATTTTGGCGCCAATCGAAAGGGCGTATGCGACTTCCTATTAGTGAATAATGGTAACTTTGGTCCTATCTGGCACCATTTCTGAGATACGGTGAGTTATTGGCTGAAAATTGCGAATTTTTCCTACCCCACTCTCCTTTAATGCCCTCGCTCGGTGTGAACCCTTTCGAATTTCTGGATGAATTTTTTATCCCAAAAACTAGAGTCCTTGGGCTATCCTAGCTTGCGTCGTTTTCACACAATGTCAGTGTGTGACGGACGGACAGACAGACAGACGGACATCCCGATCGTAGCTAATACAGGGCTTGCATAGCAGAGCTATGCTGACACCCTGTAAAAATAAACATACAAAAACTAAATACAAATCAAACAAAGCATACAACCTAAAATACAGCAAAACAAAACTACCCTGGTTCAGTCGCCTCTTACGCACTCGGCCAGGAAACGAGGTGGGCTTATTCTACAATGATAACACACATGGGCCCCGAAACCCACACAGGGCTGCCCCCGTTCATGGGGAACCCTTTTGAATTTCTGGATGAAACTTAACGAGCAAAAACTAGAGGGATGGGGCTACTGTATGGTGAAAACTGCACAATCCTAACTACAACCGTTTTTGCATGAATCACCCGTGTGACAGACAGACGGACAGATGGACGGAATTGCAATAGCATATGCGCACTTACAGCATATATGCTGTCGCGTGCAAAAAACGGAGACATTTCTAAATTTACGCAACGGACTCACAAAAATAACTAATGACAATACATGGCAACTCACAAGAATATCACACGGCTCACTGGTCAATATCTAAACTGGTAGTGAATTAATATTAGTTAACCAACAATGGTCTTGGACAGAGAATTGCATGAGAAAACACATTAGTCACTGGGAGTATAATTCACGTATTGATACTGCTTTCAGGACAATAAATATTATACAACATCTTTACTGTGGTAACTCTGCTGCATTAATACCTAGGTCTGATTGTCAGATTCTAACAAAATGATAACTCAGTCGCCACAGTTCAGCACATGCCAATTGTTGCTGCATACTGCACAATCGATTGCTGATGGACTGTGCAGTACCTTGGCACTTTCTAGCTGCTGACGGCTACAGACACCAAACACACATGAATGCTTCACTCAAGTCAACAAAACTCGTGGATGTAAAAAACAATATACTCATTATCTCGTGATGCCTATGTGAAATGTGGTGTATCCTATGTGGTGTGTCCATCTGCTATTCCGTCACACTGGTGAACTGAGTCAAAATGGCTCAATTGCACAGTTTTCAACATATTGCAATTCCATTCTTCTAGGTCAATGGCATCTAGGTCACTGGCATCCCATTATTACTAAAAAATTCCACGGGGACACCCCACAACAGGCGACCCTAATAGAATGCATTGGAATAAATCCCAGTTCTCACCAATAATCAACCACTGCTCTAAAACAGTAAGGGAGAGAAAACACAATCTGATACATGAATAGACGGCCATAAATGTTTCATGATCCTCACCAATGTGTACTTTTTACATCAACATCAGAAATATGGTAAGAACTAAAAGTAGTTTCCAGGGTGCCTAGGATATCTCTGTTTCCCCAACACTGATGGGGCCTTTCCCTCTCTGCCACCTGTTATCATGGAGACTTAATACGCTGAATAACCTTTTCTGCCAGCCAATAACGACAGAGGTATAAGTTAAAATGCAGTTAGCCGCATTCACTACCATCTACCAAACAAGCTAACATACAACGAGATGTATCAACTGCTACAAGCATACTACACTGTGTGATATAAGAGGGTATAAGTTTGCAACAAATACTATTTAGCACATTCAACCAGTAGCTAAGTCAGAGGGTTATAGAGGCATGTAAACGGTGACCAACGTACCGGTAACAGACTTCAGCATCGATTCGATGCCAACTTGCCAAGTCTTGTCAGAGTATCTGCTATGTAGACAGCCGATCACCAGGACCTTTCACGGCCACAATCTATTCACACACTAATATTAATTATTACCACTGACTATGAAAGAATTCTAGTGATGCTGTCAGATAGAATGTTACAGGGCTACACTTCACTCTGACATGTAGAAGGAGGCTACAATATCTAGAGTCTCTAAAGCCAAAACAGGCTAAATTCAACGAATCTCTTGTTCTTCTGCCACAATGTATTGTACTTCCACACTCACGGTTATGTACCATACAATAACTAATTTGCCAGAATATAAATAAAACAATAAAGATTGATGCTGTGGAAAACACTGCATCCATTGTCAACAATACTTTGGAGTGTACTTGCTTGACTTTACAAAATTCAAATCCCTGCAAAAAGTCACTGTGGCAGATTATCTGAATACTTGCCTTAAACATTTTCGTCTCTGGATTCCAACCATCAGATCAGGAAATCCACCAGTAATATATCGGTGATGTTCAGTAATACGACGCAGAATTCCAGTCACCGATGCACTTCACCAAACCCTGCAATAATAAATGCAATGACGTGCATAAATTCACTGGTCGCATAGATATCATTCCTGTAGGAGTGCTGAATACAATGGAAATTCTTAAATCCCACAGTCATGTTTACACACTCCTGCACTGTTAAGTTCAAGTATGATGGAACTCGCAGAGTAATTAGATAACGGACGTCGGGCGTTTTCTGTTGCTGGCCCGACTGTCTGGAACTCTCTGCCTGAAGACATGCGGGATCCGGAATGTTCTGTGGACAGTTACAGACAGTGGCTAAAGACGTTTTTATTTTCGCAGTACTAGTGTGTTCAGCGCATTAGAGGTTTCGTACGACAATGCGCTATATAAATTCACATTTGACATTGACATTGACATTGGCTAACCCTAACAACTAACCCTAGGCAAAACCAGTAAATAGTTGGCCAAAAGCACCAGTGTTGTAATTAATCGAGGTTTTTTGGCAGTGTCCATAATATAGTTTGGCCGGATTAACGACGCGCATTGACGCAATGTCCTCCACGGAGATTTTCAAACTTCCCAATAGCAATATATAACAGGTGAATACACCGCCGATGTTCCGGCTACCAACGACCCATAACAAATTACTGCGCTGATCGAGAAGGGGATGTATAAAATGCGAAGTGCGAAAATGCGAAAGTGCGAAAGTGCGAAATCGGTCAACGTATGAAGTGCGAAATAAAGTGCGAACGCCTCTTCGCATTTTATACGTTACGACGTATAAAGTGTGAAGGTTAAAAAATGCGAAATGCGACTTTCCGATGCTGTTAATAGCGCACACGAACATTTTTGGTAGCCGTCACGCACACTGTTTAATCAACAAGCATTGCTTGTATTGCCATGCGAAATTTTAGCTGAAATTTAAAAACAAACTCAAATTATTTATTATTTTATTCACGCATCAAGCAAACAATAAATGACATCATCGCTAGCATAGTATTTTTTAGCTTCTCAACTGAAAATTGGAGTAGTGCTGCAACCGCAACATAATAATTAATTGAATATTATTCGATCGTCAAATAGGCCTAACCGCAGTTCAATTGAATATATGAACTCCTCCTTCATAGAATTTATGTATGTATTAGCTGATAGGACACAGAACTTTTAAACTAACTGTAACGTATATGCTAGGCATTAACTTAATACTAGTGGAAACAGGCCTTAACAGATGTTGATCAAATTATTTGATTATCGAATAACGCCGCCGCCAACCATTAGTCAAATTTGTTTGTCGTTCGCGCTGTTGTTATGTAATCATCATCAACGACTGAGATGCACATGGTCTGTTTGTTCACTGCCAGCCAACTCAACTGTCGTTTCATCCCCTCTTTCCCAGCCACAAACCCGAGTACTGTGTGTGGTTGGCCGCCAGGGTAGGTGGGAGCGTTTGACCGGTAACCGACGCCGCCCCGTTTTCATGGCGAGTATCAGGTTACGCGTTGATCTACTGAGTCAAGGATGACTAAATTAGTGCCTCCGCATCCTTATACATAACAATATATTTCTCACAAAAAACGACACAAAATCTTTTTTGGCATTCATTTTTCATTACATGTAGGCCTACGAAAGTACGACGACATCAACCGGGCATCCGGGTAACGGGACGCTATTCCGATGGACGCTATTCCAACAAATAAGGCTCAGAATGGGTTAGCGTTTAGGGTTAGGATTAGGATTAGGGTTACAGTTAGGGTCAGGGTTTAGGGTTCGGGTTAGGTTAGGCCGGGTATAAAATGCGGACTGCGGACCTGCGGACCGGCAAAGGTATAATTTGCGGACCAAAAATGCGGACCACGGTCCGCACTTTATAACCACTGCCGGCACAGCCAATACAATAAGAGAGAAGATGTATGCGCTTAAATTGCGCTTATTGCCTCCGCCAAGGAGGTAATGTTTTCATCGTTGTTTTGTCTGTCTGTCTGTTAGCAGGTTTATTCGACAAGGCTTTAATGAATTATGTCAGTGCACGACATAACAATCCTTCAGCAGTCTAGAAAACAATGCAGAAATGCTGAAATTACAAGGTGCCTATAGCCAGGCCTATATGGCGCACTGTACCTCAGTAAGCGTAAGCGTAATTAGGCCTACTGGCCAGCAATGCGTACAGTAGATTATTGTAACTGTCAAGTTACTTATGAAGATGCATATACTCCTAACGAATTCATTATATTTTAGTCAATTTCATATGCGACTTTGTGTTAAGTGATGGAATGTAGGAAGAGAATTTTAGGTCTATAATGATTTCATATTTATTTGTGCATAGTTCGATAAATCAACATAATAATAAACATTACTCAACGTATTGTAAACATAATAAGTATGTAAATCTCACATACTTCAGTTGCGACCAGGATAAATATCAGATATATGCTGCAGAAAAGTTGTACACAAGTGCACGTTAGTGCCATCGAACTTGCACCTCCATAGATACTGCGCAATCAATTTTTTAAAGTAGTAAAAAAATTCGTAACAATTATTTGGTCTAATACGTTTAAGTTGGAGCTATCAATTTTTAATTTGGACTTTTTTAATGCGTTGATGCGTTATCAAGCACAAAATTTCAACATTCTTAGACTGCGTTGTAGAATAATTTATTTGTGACGTAATTTGTACACTTGTAGCATTTTAACTTTGCTTGGTATAACTTGGTATTTTTTTATTTGTCACATATTTAACAAACGCTTTATTACAAAATGGCTACAATGCAGTTTACATCCATCCAATGTCTAAACGCAAAATAATTATTAATAACAATAATAACAGCCAACTAAATCACTTGCAGAACGATACATAGAATAAGCACTAAGCAGGCGCATTAAACATCACAAAATAGGCCTAACATTCAAAACTTCCACTCCCGTCTGGTCCGCAAATTGTAGTCCGCATTTTATACCGTGGTCCGCAGTCACGGTCCGCAGATTTTTGGTCCGCAGATTATACCTTTGCCGGTCCGCAGGTCCGCAGTCCGCATTTTATACCCGGCCGTTAGGTTAGGGTTAAAATCAAATATTTTAGTGTCCGTCGGAATAGCGTCCATCGGAATAATGACCCGGAACCGAGTATCCGATACGCGAGAGCTTAAAAACGAGCGGTCCGCAAAATGTCAAAACACATCAAATCATTCTTCGCATTTTCGCATTTTACACGTTTTCGCACCGCAATTTCAAGGAATCTATTTCGCACTTTATACGTTGACCGATTTCGCACTTTCGCATTTTCGCACTTCGCATTTTATACATGCCCGATCGAGAATGTTATTTACCTGGTGTGGTCCCCACCAGGTTGGAGGAGCGACTGTTCCACTCTTCACAACACGGCATATTGATGAGTGTGTTCAATACCGAATTTAAACTCCACTCTTTCACTTCTGGACTACTAAGACTCAAGGATTATAAATAGTTAACACGCTAAGACTTACTCTACAACAAACTTTGTTTACGTTTTGTTGTCAACATCCGGTTTTAATAATCAACTTCCGGCAGTGTAAATACATCCAGAAAAATGGACGTTCGCACTGCCAGAAAACCACTGATCCAATGAAAAAGTTATTAAAATGCGGCCATTTTGTGATAAACGGCCTTTTTTTACGACGAAAATCGTTATCTTCTTTAGTTGCGATCGACTGATTCTGCCGTTCAGAAGGGAAAAGCTGGTGCTGCTACGCAATGTATTGGTATAATCAGATTTTCAACTTAGGATGTTGGGACTGAGAAACGTGCAAGTGAAAAATGTTGTCAGAGTAAACAGGATACTGGACGGCCGTTTTCATGCGCATCCAAAGTACTTATTATTATTATTATTATTATTATTATTATTATTATTATTAT
>Ga0209260_10000262_pt1 | contig 30260 bp, 30 predicted proteins | sample WorMetTypGCAVOLI_FD_187421 | JGI IMG/M metagenome (GOLD analysis project Ga0209260, IMG submission 187421) | Marine gutless worms symbiont microbial communities from Max Planck institute for Marine Microbiology, Germany - Olavius algarvensis... ...
AAACTCGTAAAACAATGCGTTCTGCTGCGCCGGTAGTTGTCCCATCATGGGAGACTTCCTAATGAAGTGGATACCGAACTCGATTATCTCATGGCCGAGTCATAATCGAGAGTTTTTCAACAGAATCGGCACAGGAACGCCAACCGGTTTGCGTACTTTCCTGTCCGACCAGCGCGCGTATTTACGGCGATATCCACGATCCGGAGTCGGCGGCGTCGCGGGCGATTAACGATGCCGCGGGTTACCAGTTGATGCCGGAATGGAGCGCCAATCCCGCGAACCACTACCTGCCGCGGCGCAAGGTCAACATCACGGTGCACGAGGAAGACCTGCAGCGTACCGATAATCCATTGCGCAAGGAGGATCGCGGGCCCCGCGCGCCCAGCACGCGCACCACGCTCGACGATTCAACTTCGTGGTAACCGGAGTAGCATTATGAAACCCGCGCTCTCGGTTATTCTGTTAACCACGCTGATCGGCGCCGGGCAGGGGCTGTTCCTGGCTTACTACAGTGCCGAGTGGTTCGTATTGTTGTCGATTCTGGCGCCGGCGCAAAACGATATCAGCGGTTATGCCGCCGGTTTGAGTTTTATGCTGCTGGTGGCCGGTCTGCTGGCGTCGTTTTTTCATCTGGGGCATCCGGAACGAGCCTGGCGGGCGGCGGCGATGTGGCGCACTTCCTGGTTGTCGCGGGAAGTTATCGCGCTGCCGCTCGCGATGGTTTTTATACTGGGATACGCACTGGTAAAACTGGGCGGCATCGAGCGCGAGATTTTCAGACTCGGCGATGCCATCCCGATTTCGCTGGCGACCCTGCTCGGGTTTGGCGCGGTGCTGGCGGTATGCGCACTGTTCGTTTGTACCGCGATGATTTACGCCTGTCTCAAGTTTTTGCGGCAGTGGCATAGCCCGCTGACCGTATTGAATTTTCTACTGTTGGGCTGTGCTTCCGGATTCACGCTGGCGAGCGCGCTCGCGGCTGTCGGCGAAGATGGAAGATTAAGCTATTTCAGCGGTATGGCCATCTTTCTGACGGCGATCGCCCTGCTGTCGCGTTATGCGAGCCTGCGGCGTAATCGCCGCCTGCGCAGCCCTTCGACCCTGCAGTCGGCAATCGGCGTGCATCACCCGACGATCCGTCAAATCGCGCAGGGGGCTATGGGCGGCAGCTTCAATACCCGCGCTTTTATGCATGATTACGGACCTTCGGTATTGCGCCTGATACGCCGGGGTTTCCTGTTGGTTGCGTTTGTCATACCGCTGTTGTTACTGTCGCTTGGCGATCACGGGGCGTTGGCGCTTTATGTCGCTGCCTTCGTGCTGCAATATCTCGGCTTATTGGCCGAGCGCTGGTATTTTTTTATCGAGGCCGAACACCCGCAGAATATTTACTACCAGATGATTTCCTAGCTGGCGACCGGCTCGATCGATAGACCGGCGCGGGATTATCGATTACCGGCCGTTCTTCAGGCCCCTAATGCACTTCATATTAACCCGGCGACAGGTATTGTCGCCGGGTTAAGAATAATCGAGACGCCGTTGCCCTGCGCCCTCATGGCCCCGTTTAAATGGAAGTTGTCGCGTCGTGATCCCGGTCATCGTAAACTAGGACAGTCGAGCCGGCGAGCAATGTGGCTATTAACCCGGAGTATCCATGTCCGATAACAAGGCGATCGAGTTCCAGAAACTGCATCGGGACGGTAACTGCTTCATCATGCCGAACGCCTGGGATGCGGGCAGCGCGCTGCTGCTCGCGAGCGCCGGGTTCGCTGCTATCGGCACTACCAGCGCCGGCCTGGCTTACAGCCGCGGTTTACCCGATGCCGAGGCGGCGCTCGATTTCGACGAGGCGCTGACGGCGACCCGGGCGATCGCCTCGGCGGTCGAGATTCCGGTGAGCATGGACTCGGAAAACGTATATGCGCACGAGCCGCAAGACGTTTTCGATAATATGCAACGAATCGCCGCCAGCGGGGTTGTCGGAGCCAGTATAGAAGACTACCGCGGCGACGCGGCGCAGCCGTTTTACGATATCGAACTGGCGGTCGAGCGGGTGCAGGCCGCCAGGCAGGCAGTTGACGATCTGGCTTATCCGTTCATCCTGACTGCGCGCGCCGAGTGTTTCCTTTACGGTCACCCGCAACCGTTTGATGAAGCGATCAAGCGCCTCAATCGATACGCTGCAGCCGGAGCCGATTGCCTGTACGCACCGGGAATCCGGGATATTGAGCTGATCGCCGAACTTGTGTCAGCCGTCGATGGGCCGGTCAACGTGGTCATGGGGTTGTCCGGGTCTCCGCTGTCGGTGGCGCAGCTGCGCGCGGCCGGGGTGGGCCGCATCAGTATCGGCGGATCGCTGGCGCGCGCCACGCTGGGGCTGGTGCGGCGTGCGGCCGAGGAAATGCTCGAGCAGGGCAGTTTCGATTTCGCCAGCGGGCAGATTCCGGACCGGGAATTATGCGAATTGTTTTCAACCAGTCGACGACAGGAGTAACTCATGCAGGAGATAACTTCGCTGGAAATGCTCGAACAAGTCTATGCAGCCCCGGCCAGCGAGCGGTCGATCTGGAAGGAAATCGATCATATCAACGATTTATACCGACAGTTTATCGAGGCGTCGCCGTTCCTGATCCTGTCGACTTACGGCGCGCGCGGCGTGGATTGTTCGCCGCGCGGCGACCCGCCCGGATTTGTCCGCGTGGTGGCGCCGGATTGCATTCAAATCCCTGATCGTAAGGGTAATAATCGGCTCGATTCGATGCGCAATATCGTCGATAACGGACAGGTAGGACTCATATTTCTAATTCCAAATGTCGGTGAAACGGTTCGCGTCAGCGGCAGCGCCAAAATTCTGATCGACGAAGAACTGTGCCGCTGTTTCGCCGTCAACGGCAAACCCGCCAGCAGCGTATTGTCGATAACCGTGCATAAGGCTTACTATCAGTGTCAGAAGGCGCTGGTGCGTTCCCGCCTGTGGGATCCCGAATCCCATGTCGAGCGCGGTCAATTGCCCAGCGCCGGCCAGATGGCGCAACATTTTAGCGCGCATCATGGGCAGGAATTCGACGGCCAGGCCTATGACGAGGGTTATGGCGAGTACATGAAAAAAAACATTTACTAACAATTTTATTAACCCGGAGCTATCGATGCCGACTCGCCGTTTTATCCAATGCGATGTCTTTACCCCGCAGCCGACGCTTGGCAATGCACTGGCCGTCGTGGTCGATGGCGACGGCATGACTGAGCAGGAGATGCAGCGCCTGGCCGCCTGGACCAACCTGGCCGAGACGACATTTATGCTGCCGCCGGCAGACCCACGGGCCGACTACCGGCTACGGATTTTTTCACCGGTGCGCGAAATGCCGTTTGCGGGTCACCCCACGCTGGGGAGCTGCGCCGCCTGGCTGCATTGCGGCGGTCAGCCGCGGCAGGCAGGCCGAGTGCTACAGGAATGCGGCATCGGAATCGTTGAAATCGATATCGGCAATCCCACCCAGCCGGCATTTACCGCGCCGCCGACCCGTATTCGAGCCATGTCGGATGAAAACCGGGCGGCTATTTGCGCCGAACTCGATATTGCGGCCGATAAAATCCTGGATACGGCGGAACTCGACAATGGCCCGGTGTTCCAGGCATTACAGCTGGACTGCGCCGCATCGGTGTTGGCGCTCGATTCTTCCCGGGTTCGCTGGCCGGCATTCAAATCCATCGGTTTTATCGGCGCGCATTCGCCGGATGCCGAATGTCAATACGAAGTGCGTCATCTGGCGCCCTCGAGCGGCATGAGCGAGGACCCGATTACCGGTTCGCTCAATGCTGCGCTGGCGCACTGGATGCAGGTCGAGGGCCGGTTGCCGCAGGCGGTGAGCGTCGCCCAGGGAACCGCTATCGGCCGCCATGGGCGAGTCGCCATCGATCCGGTAGATCGGCATAATGTCAAAATTGGCGGTCAGACTCATATCCTGATCGACGGCGAAATTACACTTTAGCGCCGCGGAGACTCCGATGCTCGAACTGTGGGGACGCAGCAACGCCTACAATGTACAAAAGGTGCTCTGGATGCTGGCGGAGCTCAAGCTCGACTATCGTCATTACGAAGTTGGCGGCAATGCCGGAGAACTCGAAACCGATGATTTCCTGGCGCTGAATACGCATGCCCGGATTCCGACAATACGCGATACCGGCAATGTGGTCTGGGAATCAAACACTATCCTGCGCTACCTGGCGGCTAGTTACGGCGGCGCTGCTCTGTGGCCACAAGAACCGCTTTCGCGATCGCTGGCGGAGCGCTGGATGGACTGGGAGTTGTGCAAGCTGCAACCCGATTTCATAGACTTATTCTGGGGTTTTTACCGCACCCCGGCGGCAGCACGAGACGCCAGCGCCATCGAAGCGGCGGCGCGCCGCTGCGCGGCGCACTTCGAGCTGCTCGACCGGCATTTGCAATCGCAGCCGTATCTCGCCGGAGACGATTTTTCGCTGGGCGATATCAGCTGCGCCGTTTGCCTTTATCGCTATTTCGAAATGGGTTTTGCCGTGCCGCGACCTCGATACCTGATGCAGTGGTATCGGCGCCTGTGCCGGCGAGACGCTTATCGCAAGGTCGTGATGACTGCGTTTAGCGAACTCGAAGGTCGACTCGAATTTTAATACTTAGTGGGGAAAGATATGAAAGGAAAATGCCTCTGCGGCGCGGTCGAGTTCGAACTCAGCGGCGTCATCCCAAACCTGTACCAATGTCACTGCTCGCTGTGCCGCAAGGTCACCGGGTCCGCGGCGAATGCAGCCTTCAGAATTCGCGCCGACCGGTTCGAGTGGATTAAGGGCGAGCGACAAATTTCGGAATACGTAACCGACAGCGGTTTCAAGTCGCATTTTTGCAGCAGTTGCGGCTCGCCGCTGCCGAATCTGACCGCCAACGACAGCGCTTACTGGGTTCCGGCGGGCTTGCTCGAAGACAACGCCGAACTTGAGCTGGTGGCGCATCTTTTCGTCGCTTCGCGTGCTCCCTGGGATCGGATTGCCGACGGTGTCGTGCATTTCGACGAGATGCCCGACAGCGAGGAGTTGAACAGCTTACTGCAACGTAAAAAAGCGTTACCATGAACCCTCCTATGGTCTAGGCGCATGAAGTATCGCGTCATGCAAATTTCCGATTACGATCCTGTGATTAAGCTGTGGCGGAGCTGCGATGGTCTCAGCCTGCGTGCTGCCGATTCGCGCGCCGGCATCGAGAAATACTTGCTGCGTAACCCGGGCCTGAGTTTTGTGGCCGAGGATGGAACCGGAATCGGGGCTTCAATCATGGCCGGACACGACGGCAAACGCGGTTACATCCAGCACCTGGCAGTCGACCCGGCGCTGCGCAAGCGCGGGATTGCGACCCGGCTGATGACGCTTTGTCTCGGTGCGCTTAAAGCGCAGGGCATAGAAAAATCCCATGTGCACGTGCTGAAAGAAAATCAAGCGGGACGCAGTTACTGGTCCGGCCGCGGTTGGACCTTGCGGGCGGAAATCGAGATGTACTCTTTTATCAACGGGGATAATGAAAATACCTGAAATGGAGATCGAGATTCTGGACCCGGACGCCGCGGAGGTGCGGCAATTGATCGTCGCTTGCGACGCGTTTTATGAGGGTTTATATCCGGCCGAGAGTAATCATCTCGCAAGCAGCGCGGACTTGAAGCGCCCCGATGTTTTGTTTATCGGCGGTCGCATCGAGGGACGGCTGGTCGCCAGCGGCGCCGCCAAGATCATGCACGACGATGGCGACTATGCCGAAATCAAACGGGTTTTTGTCTGCGACCGGTGCCGGGGCAAGGGTTTGTCACGCTTAATCATGCAGTATCTCGAGACCGAAATGTGCAAGCGCGGGATTACTCTGTTGCGCCTTGAAACCGGCGTCAAACAGCCAGCGGCGCAGGGCCTGTATCGCCAGCTCGGTTACCGGGAGCGCTCGCCGTTCGGATGTTATCGCGCCGATCCCCTGAGCGTGTTTATGGAGAAGCAGATTGGTTAAGCTCACGAGCGGAAACCCATGAAAATTGCGCTGGTGGGGGATTACGATGCCTCGGTAATGGCGCATCGGGCAATCCCGCGAGCCATCGGGATTGCGGCGCGCGCGCTGGCAACCCCGGTCGAGACGACCTGGCTGCATAGCAACGAGGTCAACTCGCAGATGATCACTGGCTGCGACGCCCTGTGGTGCGTGCCTTTGAGTCCCTATGCTAATCCCGAGGCGGTAATTGCCGTGATAGCTTATGCGCGCGAGCGTGATTTGCCTTTTCTAGGAACCTGCGCCGGCTATCAGCATGCGGTGCTTGAGTATGCGCGCAACGAACTCGGTTGCGAGAATGCCGCCAGCAGCGAGGATTGCCCTACAACATCGATGCCGTTGATTTCCGCTCTGAGCTGCCGGCTAGCAGACCAGGCGGATACAATATACCTCGAGAGTGGTTCGCGGCTTGCCGAAATTTATAAAAGCGACAAGATTATCGAAGAATACAATTGCGGATTTGGCGTCAACCGGGAATACCTGCCGCTGTTTGCCGCTAGCGGACTTGATTTTTGCGCATACGACGACGCAGGCGATCCGCGCGCATTCGAAGTAAATGGCCATCGCTTTTTTATTGGAACCGCCTATCAACCGGAGCGTTCGTCGCTGCACGACAATACCCACCCGCTGATAACCGCCTTTTTGACGGCGGTGCTTTGAAACGATGATGCAGGCGGAAATGTGCAAGGTCGAGACCATGGGCAAAGGCTTCCTCGCCGTCATGGCTTGCCCTACGACCGATGCGGAGGCGTCGGCTTCGATCGCGAACATCGCGCAGCTAGGCATCAGGCAGGTTGTCTCGTTGCTGGAACCGGCCGAGGTCAGAAACCTCGGCCTCGAGGCCGAACGCCTGGAGGTCATGGCCTGCGACATGGGATTCATTTCCTTTCCGATACCCGACCTGGGGCTACCGCCCTCGATCGAAGACTTTAGCCAGATCTCGCAAATGCTGTTCACCCAGATAAGCGCCGGTATAACTACCCTGGTGCACTGCCGCGCGGGAATCGGACGCTCGGGATTGCTGGCGGCCGGCGTCCTGCTGCACACCGGCCTGGATGTCGAGCAGGCTTTCGCGCATGTTTCGCGAAAGCGCGGCATTCGGGTACCGGAAACCCCCGAACAGTACGCCTGGCTGGCCACCCATTACGCCGCTCTCACCGCCGGGAACCGAGTCGCCGGGAACCGAGTCGCCGGGAACCGAGTCGCCGGGAACCGAGTCGCCGGGAACCGAGTCGCCGGGAACCGAGTCGCCGGCGACGCCGGGTGATCGCGGGCTGCCGCGGCAAGGCATGCATTGATTATTTCCGTTCGAAGTATCAGAATCCGCTGATGTTGAAACATCAGTTGCAAAAACCCGAAGTCTTTCTTTACCTGTTCGCCGCCGCGGTACCTATTAGTTTTGCCGCCTGGCAGGCGCTGATTAACAATTTTTCGATCGAACAGGTCGGTTTCACCGGTATCGAAATCGGTATTCTGCAAAGCCTGCGCGAAGTGCCGGGTTTTCTCGCTTTCGCGGTTGTCTTCCTGCTGCTGATCATGCGCGAACAAAAAATCGCTTTTATTTCGCTGTTGGCGCTCGGAATAGGTACCGCTATCACCGGATTGTTGCCATCGGTGCTGGGCCTGTACATCACTACGGTATTGATGTCGGTCGGTTATCATTATGCGGAAACCATCATGCAATCGCTGTCGCTGCAGTTGATCCCGATCGAACGTCTGCCGCAGGTGCTGGGCCGGATAATCGCGGTCGGCTCCTTTATCGGGCTGGCGGTCTTCGCGCTGCTCTACTTGCTGCTCGAAATCCTGGCGATCGACTATTTGTGGGTTTACCTGCTGTTCGGTTCGGGCACCCTGGCGATAGCGCTGCTGATGTATTACGGTTGCCCACATTTCGCGGGGGAAGCCGAGCAGCACAAAACCATGGTGTTGCGCAAACGCTACTGGCTTTATTATTTGCTGACTTTTTTATCGGGCGCGCGGCGGCAGATTTTCGTCGTGTTTGCGGGATTCCTGATGGTCGAGAAATTCGGCTTTTCCGTGGGGCATATGTCGCTGTTGTTCCTGATTAACGGCGTCTTGACGATTTACCTCGCGCCGCGCATCGGTCGGCTGGTTAGTTACTGGGGAGAAAGGCGCACGCTGACGCTCGAATATGCCGGGCTGGTTTGCATCTTCACCGCCTATGCCTTTGCCGAAAGCGTCTGGTTCGCGGCGGTGTTGTATATTCTCGATCACATATTTTTCGCGATGGCGATAGCGCTCAAGAGTTACCTGAAAAAAATTGCCGACCCCGCCGATATCGCCGCGACTGCCGGGGTTTCATTCTCGATCAATCATATCGCAGCGGTGATACTGCCGTTTGTGCTGGGAATGGTATGGATTGTATCGCCGGCGCTGGTATTCATTGTCGGCGCACTGTTCGCCGGCGCCTCGCTGGCACTGTCGCAAATGGTTCCGGGCACGCCGGAAAGAGGCATGGAGACGGTGTTCTCGCATAGCTGAACCGAGGCGCCGCGGCCCGCGAGCGGAAACGCCCGTTCGAATCACCGTCATGCAGCATTAAACCGGTTTCGATTAATCGCTGGCGACGCAGGGATTGCTCAGGCTGCCGAGGCCTTCGATTTCGACCGTCACCCTATCGCCGGATTTGAGCCATACCGGCGGGTCGCGGAACGCACCCACGCCATGCGGAGTGCCGGTTGCGATGATATCGCCGGGTAGCAAAGTGAAGGCGGCGCTCAGGTATTCGATCAGATAAGGGATTTGGTAAATCATTTCGCTGGTATTCGAATCCTGCATAAGCCGCTCGTTGAGCAGGCATTTTATCGCTAACCGGTGGGGATCGGCGATTTCGTCACGGGTGACCAGATATGGGCCAAGCGGGCAGAAACTATCCAGGCATTTACCGCGCAGCCACTGGTCGCCGGGTTTGAATTGCAGATCGCGCGCGCTGACGTCATTGCAATTCATGTATCCGGCGATGTGCTCATAAGCCAGCTCACGGCCGACATTACGTGTCTTCTTGCCGATGACCACGGCGAGTTCGGCTTCGTAATCGACCTGGTCGGTGAGGCCGGCGGACCAGCGGATTTCCTCAGCGCTGCCGATCACCGCCGAAGGATATTTGCAAAACATGGTTGGCAATTCGGGCCGGCCGATATCGGCTTCACGAACGTGATCCATATAGTTCAAACCGATGGCGATTATCTTGCTGGGATTGGTTATCGGCGCCAACAGTTTAACGGATTCGAGCGGTGTAGTGCCGACCGCATCGTTTAGCACCTGTTTAGCGGTTTGCATGGCCGCTGCGCCCAATTGCAGAAATTGCAGCATATCGTCCGGCAACTCGCCAGCGCTGGCCCGATTCAAATTGACGATGCGATTGTCTTTGATCGCCCCGAGATGGACTTGTTTGTCGGATTTCTGATAACTGACAAGTTTCATATCACTTTACTCCTGCGCGGGTTTGTCCGCAGGCGCATATAGGCGCCGCGGCCGGCGATCAATTGGTCGAAAAACGGTCGCAATTTCGGCCTCTCGCTTAACCAGTTTCTTGCGGCTCGGCAGCACCGGTAAGGGCGCCAGCGGGTCGCCGATATGCAGATATTCGACCCGGTAAGCACAGGATTGCATCGACCGGGTTAATATGCAGTCCTGTCCCGTTTCATCCGGTATTGCGCAGGCCGGCGGCAATCGCATTGATCGAACTCAGTAACGCCGCCTGCCACTGCAGGCGATCGGCTTCGGCCTGAGATTCATCGCGGTACTTTTGCAGCAGTTCTATCTGCAAAAACGCGAGTGGATCTAGATAGGGGTCGCGCCGCGACAGCGACAGAGTCAGCACCGGATCATTGGTCAGCAAGGCCTCAATCTCCGCTATCCGCAGCACGCCCGCGACGCTGCGTTCGTTTTCCTGACGAATCATGTCATAGATTAAAGTTGCCAGCTGTTTGTCTTCACAAAGTCCGCTGTATTCCAATGCGATGCGCATATCGGATTTGAAGAGCGACATTTGCAGGTTACTGATCATGGCCGCGAAGAAAGGCCATTGCCGATTCATTTCACGCAATTGCTCGAGACCGCCATGGTTGTCAGCGGTCCAGTCGTCGATGGCTGTGCCGACGCCGTACCAGGCCGGCATCGTGGTGCGCGACATGCTCCAGCCGAACACCCAGGGAATTGCACGCACCGAGGTTTTGGATAAATCGCCCTTGCGTCGATGCGACGGGCGTGAACCGATGTTCATCAAACCGATCTCGCTGACCGGAGTAGTTTCGTAAAAATACTCGAAGAATCCCGGCGTGTCGTCGGTGAGCTCCCGATAGCTCTGTTCGGACAAGGCCGACAGCGACTGCATTACGTCCCGATATTTTTCGTAGTCGGTCTCGGCGGTGCGCTGCGATGCCATGCTGGCTTTCATCAACCCGGTGATACCCATCGCCAGTTCGTAATGGGCGGTTTCGGCGTTACCGTATTTGTGCGACAGAACTTCTCCCTGCTCGGTGAATTTAATCTGTCCGAGCACGGTATTGGGCGGTTGCGACATGATCGCATCGTGGGTGGGGCCGCCGCCGCGGGTTATGGTGCCGCCGCGTCCGTGAAACATCCGGCACTTGAGCGCGTGACGGGTGGTAATCTCAACGACTTTTTGTTGCGCCCGGTAAAGCCCCCAGGCGGCAGACATGATGCCGCCGTCTTTACAGGAGTCGGAATATCCCAGCATGACTTCCTGTCGACCGCCGGTTTGTTCGAGCAGTTGGCGGTAAACTTCGTTCCGCAGCAGCGCGTCGAGTACGCTGTCGATATGCGCTAAATCGTCGATGGTTTCGAACAGGGGCGCGATTTCCAGGCTGCAAAAATAGCTGTTCTCCCGGCGGCCGGCGAGGCCCGCGAGAAAGGCCAGGTACATGACTTCCATGATATGGCTGGCGCTATGTGTCATCGATATCACATAACTGCCGATACAGCGCCGGCTTATCTGCTGGCGCATGTCCTGAATCATCTCCAGCACTGCGAGCGTCTCGCGGTTTTCATCCGTTAGCAGGCTGCGATCGAATTCGGGTTCGATGTGGTCGCGAATTTGCGTCGCCAGCAATTGCATGCGGCCGTCTTCGTCGAGCGCCAGGTAGTCCTGGCTTGCCGATAACTCGAGAATTTGAGCGACGGCGGCGGTATGGCGCGCCGATTCCTGGCGCAGGTCCAGGCTTACCAGATGAAATCCGAAGGTTTCGGCGATCCGAATCGCATCTTTCAGGTCGCCGTTGGCGGCGCCGTACTCGCCGTGGCTGATCAGGGAATCGCGTATCGAGTACAGGTCTTCGAGATATTCCCGCTCCGTGGCGTAGGCGTGGCTCGCCTCGGGTGTTTCCATGCCGCGCATGCGGTTGCGTACTATCGCCAGGTTTTTCTTGAGCCGATGATGCATGTGATAGAGCTTGCGCCGGTATACCTCGTCGGCGAACTGATCACGGCGCTGGTCGAAGGACTTGATGCCCATGGTTTCATCGCGTCGCAGCCCCTGCAGAAATTCCTGGCTGGGCTCGAACCAGCGCGTCGACATGGTCAAAACCTGGGTTAGGCGATAAATCTGGCGCACCTGTTCGCCGAGAATCTCTTCGGCCTGCATCAGCAGGGCTTGACTTGTTATCTGCGATGTGACGAACGGGTTGCCGTCGCGATCGCCGCCGATCCAGGAGCCGAACTCGATGAAGCTCGGAACCTTTATCACCGGGTTGCCGAACTCGTCCTCGCCGTAATTCCGCGTGACTGCGCGTTCGAGATGCCGGTAGTCGAGCTTGACCGCTTCATACAGGCTGCGCTGAAAATAGTGCAGGCCCATCTTGATTTCATCGGCGACACTGGGTTTGCTGCCGCGGACCTCATTGGTTAACCACAGGACTTCTATTTGCAGCTGTAGCGCGTCGACCAGGTCGTCGCGCTCGAATTGGCTCAAGCGCGGATCGGTCAGGCGATCGATGATCTTGAAAACCTCGCGCTGGTGCTGCATTACCGTGCGCCGCCGCGATTCGGTCGGATGCGCGGTAAACACCGGCTTGTACAGCAGGCTGTCGAACAGCGTCTGCAGTTCGCCTTGGCTCACCCCCTGGTCCTTGAACTCCTCTATCGTGTGGTTGAAAGAACCGACCCAGGCGGCATGGCCCTGTTGTCGCACTGAATCCCGGCGTAGGCGATGCAGAAAATCCTCTTCGGCGATATTGACCAGGTTGAAATAGATCGCAAAGGCGCGAATCACCTGATTAATGGCGGGTGGGCTGAGGTTCTCGATCAACTTCGTCAAGTCTTTGCGCCGGGGTTCGCTATCGCGTTTGCGTAATTGGATAAAACCGGTGCGTAAGGCTTCAACCGCGTGAAACACTTCGGGGTTTTCGTGCTTGAGCAACACGTTGCCGATCAATTTCCCCAACAGCTTGACGCGTGAGCGTAGCTGCTCGTCCGATTGCGGATGAAAGCTGATGGCGGGGATTGTCATGATCGGGCCTCGGTGAAAATTCGCTGGAGTATATCAAAGCGCAATCCGCACTTTATCGTAAATCCGCAGCGGCCGGATGCATTCGCGACCCGTATATATTCCGATGGGGCTGGCTTTGCGCGGATCGCTGCGGTATAAATCCCGGCATGTTGCTCTACGCGCCAGAAACGGTATATCGACTCGACCAGGCCGCCGTCGCCCGGGACGGCTTGAGCGAGATCGAATTGATGCAGCGTGCCGGGCGCAGCGTCTGGCGGGCGTTACTGGCGCGCTGGCCGCAGACCGAAAAAATAACCGTGTTCGCCGGCTCCGGCAACAATGGCGGGGATGGTTTCGTGGTGGCGCTGTGCGCACGTGAGCAAGGCGTTGCGGTGCAGCTGCTGATCCAGGGCGATTTAACGCGCCAGTCTGAAACTTCGCGCCATTTCACCGAGCTGTGGCAACGGGGCGGCGGGGCTTTCGAGCAATGGCAGGGGCAGGAAATTAGCGGGGATGTCATCGTCGACGGCCTGCTTGGAATCGGGCTGCAGCGCGAGCTGGACGCCGACTGGCAGCAGATGATCGCTGACATTAACCGTCACCAATCACCCCGGGTTGCAATCGATATCCCATCGGGCCTCAACGGTTTAACCGGGAACCCGCAACCGGTTGCAGTTACGGCACAGCTTACCGTTACATTTATCGGCGCCAAGACCGGGCAGTACCTGTCCGACGGCCCGGACTACTGCGGCGAGCTGATATTCGAAGATCTCGGCTTATCGACGAACGCTCGCGCCGGGATCGAGGCGCAACTGGAGACTGTCGAGTCCTGCCGGCTACCCGCGCCGCGCAAACGGAATTCCCACAAGAATCACTACGGCAACCTGCTCATTATCGGCGGGGACCTTGGCATGAGCGGCGCTATTACGCTGGCCGCAAGGGCTGCATTACGTAGCGGCGCCGGGTTGGTGACCGCGTTGGTGCATCCCGATTGCCGCGCCAATCTGGCCGCATTTCCGGAAATCATGGTGCTCGGCTGGGATGCGCTCGAAGCGAAATTGCCGCTGGCCGATGTGATTGTCGTTGGCCCGGGCCTCGGGGACGGTAAGCAAGCCGCAAAAATTCTGCGGCGATTGCAGCAGGCAGCGGTACCGCTGGTGGTAGACGCCGGCGCCTTGAAGAGCGATTTCCTGACGTCGCTGGATACGAATGACTGTGTCATTACGCCGCATCCCGGTGAAGCCGCGGCGCTGCTGTCGAGTTCGACGTCCGAGATTCAGGCCGATCGCTTGGCGGCTAGCGCCGCGCTCGCCGATCGATTCCAAGCCACCTGCGTGCTCAAGGGCTCGGGTACGCTGATTGCGCGGGCGGATGAGTTGACGGCGATCAACCGGCGTGGCAATGCGGGCATGGCGAGCGCCGGCATGGGCGACGTGCTAAGCGGTATTATTGCGGCATTGATCGGGCAGGGCTTGTCGCCATTTAGCGCCGCGCGCTCCGCGGTTTTGATTCACGCCCTATGCGCCGAATCGTTCTGTGTCGGACGAGATCAAATCGGCCTGATTGCCAGTGATATCATCGAACTTATACCCCAAATTGTCAGACAGCTGCGGGATGCCGGTTAGCCCGACTCTGTTGGTGCGCGGTGAGTCCGAAATGCGCGCACTCGGCGCCCGTCTGATTGCGGTCTGCGATCGCGGCGCCGTGATAACCCTGCGAGGCGAGCTCGGTAGCGGTAAAACCACATTGGTACGCGGTGCGCTCGAAGCCGAGGGCATTAGCAATGGTGTACGCAGTCCTACCTATACCCTGGTTGAATATTATCCGCTGCAGCGCCTTGCCGTGGCGCATTTCGATTTGTACCGGCTGGCCGATGCCGAAGAGCTCGAATATCTCGGCTATCGCGACTATTTGAATCCCGCAACCTTGTGTTTTATCGAATGGCCACAGCGCGCCGGAGACTACCTACAGGCGATCGATCTTGAAGTTGAAATCGAATACGATCCCGATGGTCGCCGCGTTCGCCTGGCAGCGAAATCCGAATGGGGCCGCGGGCTGATTTCCCGTCTGAATTAACCGATTTATCCTTGGCTCTTCAGTTTTTTTTAAAAAGAAGCACTATCTAATTAATAAATATAGAAAAACTATTGATTTTTAATCAAGGATTTACTATAAATGCGCATCAGGTAGGGGCAGAAAAGCGGGCATCATGGACCCATTTGCTAAAACAAGGCGTCTTTTTCTTAAGCGGGTATCGCGCATTGGCCTGTCGCTCGCGCTACTGGCCGGGGCCAGCCCCGCGCTTGCCAGACCGATAAAAACCCTGACCGGCATTCGCATTTCCCAATCCGCCGACGATCATACCCGAGTCGTTTTCGACCTCAGCGGCGACATCGAACATCGTTTATTCACCCTGGCCGAGCCGCACCGCGTGGTCATCGATTTGCACGATACGCGCGCGAGTCAGGCGATCGATATCGGTAACACCAGCACCAATTTGATGAGCGGCGTCCGTTCGGCCAGCAAGGATAACGGACGCCTGCGCGTGGTGCTCGATTTGAAGGGCAAGGCGCGTCCACGCAGTTTCGAATTGAAACCCGACGGCAAATCCGGACATCGGCTGGTGGTTGACCTGCATGCCACCGAACTTAGCCCGACACCTATTCAGACCAGTCAGCAGGAACGCAGCAAGCGCAAACAGCAGTTTGTCATCGCGCTCGACCCGGGTCACGGAGGTCGCGATCCCGGCGCCATAGGTAAGAAGGGCACGCGCGAAAAAGACGTTGCGCTGTCGGTTGCCAAGAAAATGAAAACCTTGATCAATCGGACCCCCGGCTATCGCGCCATCCTGACCCGCAGCGGCGATCGCTTTGTAACACTGCGCAACCGCGTCAAAAAAGCGCGTGAAGCCGAAGCCGATATATTCATATCCTTACACGCGGATTCGTTTCACAGTCCGACCGTCAAAGGCGCTTCAGTGTATGCGCTGTCGTTGAGCGGCGCGAGTTCGGAAGCCGCGCGCTGGATTGCGAAAAAGGAAAACGCCTCCGATTTGATCGGCGGCATCAGCCTCGACGACAAAGACGATTTAATCGCCTCGGTACTGCTCGATCTGTCACAAACCGCGACGATTCAGGATAGTTTGGAATTGGGTTCCGATGTACTTAAACATATCGGTAAGGTTTCGAAGCTCAATAATCGCCAGGTGCAGCAGGCAGGCTTTGCGGTACTGAAAGCACCTGATATGCCGTCGATATTGATCGAAACCGCGTTCCTGTCAAACCCGAGCGAAGAAAAGAAACTGCGCAATCCCAAGCATCAGCACAAACTCGCCAAAGCCGTATTCGGCGGTATCCAAAACCACCTCAAGAATCGCCAGGCATAGCCTGAGTTCTGCCTTCCGATAAACCGCGGACTAAGGCTCCGAAGCGGCGGGTGCAAGCCGCAGGGCGCCCCGTCGTTTGGCAAGAAATCTTTTTATCGTATCCCGGTATTCGGGAAAATCCGTGATGTTGTCATGCGCGGCGCCGGCTATCATTCGGTAGTCGAGCGCCGCGCCGGTAAATCTTTGTTTCAGCGCCAGCGTATGCGCCAGTTTCACGACGCGGTCGAACTCGGCGCTGATAATCAATACCGGAATTTGAATATCGCCGGCGCGGGCGGCGGAATCGAAACGATCCTTGATTAGATAAGCCACCGGAAACAGCGGGTAAACTTTTTGCGCTATTTCGGCGACACTGTCAAAGGGTGTTAGCAAGATCAGTTTTTCCAATGGCCGATGGGCTGCCAGATATACCGCGACGCCGCTCCCGAGGCTGCGGCCGTAGGCGGTGATCGATGCATGCCGGGTCGATACCCAATCGTAAATCGCCAATGCGTCGGAAAATAATCCGGCTTCGCTGGGGCTGCCCGCGCTGTTGCCGTATCCCCGGTAGTTGATCAGGTAAACGCTATAGTCGCGGAAAACGTCCTCGAAGTACCCGCTGCGCTGAGTGATCGGCTCTGAATTACCGCCAAAGTAAATTACCGCCCTGGTTTTGCCGGGGTTCAATACCCAGCCGTGTAACCGCGTACCCCGGTTGTCAATGCTCACCTCGGCGGCGTTGAAATTTTTATCGAACGGCGTCGGGTAGTAAATAAGCCTGCGCTGGAATACATACATAAGGGCCGCCAGCAGCAGATAAACGGCGAGCAGCAGGACGGCAATGGATACGATTTCTTTCATTGGGAATTATCATAATCCCGCGCGGGATTTTCTGGTATTCTCTGCGTCCAAAGCTTAGTGCTCCTAATGGTACCCAAGCATCAAACTATGAACAAACTCGAACAATTGAAATCCATGACCCAGGTGGTGGCGGACACCGGTGATTTGGATGCAATGGCGCAGTATCAACCGCAGGATGCGACCACCAATCCCTCCTTGTTACTGAAAGCCGCCGATTTGGCACGTTATCAACCATTGCTGCTCGAAGCCCAACGCTGGGGCCGCGAACAGGGTGGCAGCCCGGTATCGCGTGCAGCGGCGGCCGGCGATTATCTCGCGGTCAGCATCGGTCTCGAAATCCAGAACATCGTACCGGGTCGGGTTTCCACCGAGGTGGACGCGCGCCTGTCTTTCGATCGCGAGGCTACCATTGCGCGCGCGCGCCGGCTCATCGATCTTTACGAAAACCGGGGCAGCAACCGTAATCGGGTGTTGATCAAGATCGCGGCTACCTGGGAAGGTATCCAGGCGGCGCGCGAACTCGAACGGGAAAATATCAACTGCAATCTGACCCTGTTATTCGGATTCGCTCAGGCGGTGGCATGTGCCCAGAGCGGGATTTATCTCATTTCGCCCTTTGTCGGGCGCATACTCGACTGGCATCTGGCGGCAACCGGGCAGTCGGCGGTCGCGGCGGACAAGGACCCCGGCGTCCTGTCGGTTACCCGAATCTACAATTATTACAAACAGCACGGCTACGACACCGCGGTGATGGGCGCGAGTTTTCGCAATACCGGCGAGATCGAGCAACTGGCGGGTTGTGACCGGCTCACGATAAGCCCGCAATTAATGCGGGAACTGGCTGCCGACGAATCCTTGTTAACGCGCAAGTTGGATCCGGAGCAGGGCGCCGACCGGGTGGGAAAAATCAGTCTGGATGAAAAGTCCTTCCGCTGGATGATGAATGAGGATGCGATGGCGACCGAAAAACTGGCCGAGGGCATTCGCTTGTTCACCCGCGACCAGGAGAAGCTGGAATCGCGGCTGGTAGCTTGAATAGGCGCTCGGTGCCGATCCAAACCCTACCCTCCCATCTGATAAACCAGATTGCCGCTGGCGAAGTCGTCGAACGTCCCGCTTCGGTGGTCAAGGAACTGGTTGAAAACAGCCTCGACGCGGGCGCCGGTTCGATTACGGTTGAAATCGATGCCGGCGGCACCCGTTTGATCAGGATCATCGACGATGGTTGCGGTATCGAGCGCGATCAACTCACCAGCGCTTTAGCGCGCCATGCCACCAGCAAAATTGGAAGTCTCGAAGATCTGGAGAATATCAATTCGCTGGGTTTTCGCGGCGAAGCCCTGCCCAGTATTGCCTCGGTATCGCGACTGAGCCTGATATCGCGGTTAACGGGAGCCGATTGCGCCTGGCGGCTGCAGGCCAGGCAAGATACCGATCCCGTACCCGATGCCCTGCCGCAGGGGACCCAGGTCGAAGTGCTGGAATTGTTTTACAACGTGCCGGCGCGTAAAAAATTCCTGCGTACCGAAAATACCGAATACAAACATATCGAAACCCTGTTCAAGAACATGGCGCTCAGCCATCCCGCGGTCGCTTTTCGGCTAGTGCACAATCAGAAGGTGGTTTATCAATTGCCGTCGGTACGATCGGACGACGATCACTACCGTCGTTTGGCGTCGCTCTGCGGCAAGAGTTTTGCCGAAAGCCTGGTTGAAATCGACGTTAGCAGCGACAATTTGCGCCTGCAGGGATGGGTCGCGCTACCGACTTTCAATCGCAGCCAGGCGGATATGCAGTATTTTTTTGTGAATCAGCGTATGGTGCGCGACAAGTTGATCAGTCATGCGGTGCGCCAGGCATATCAAGACGTTCTGTTTCATGGCAGGCATCCCGCTTACGTGCTGTCGTTGACCATGGATGCGCAGCAACTCGATGTCAATGTGCACCCGCAAAAACACGAGGTTCGATTTCGCGATTCACGCGAGGTGCACGATTTTCTGTTTCGCAGCCTGCACCAGGCGCTGGGTCGAATCCAGCCCGAGCAGCAGATCGAGTCCCCCGGATTCGCATTAGCCGGTCATATCCCGGCTTCGGCTCCTACCCAATCGGGGCTGAGTTTCCAGCCGCCGCCGCGCGGCGACCGTTCCGCCGCGGTGTCCGAGCAAATGCAATCCTACGCCGCGCTGCTCCATAGCGGGACCGAAACGGATAGCGCCGCTGCAGCGCAACCGTCGCTGCCGCCGTTAGGTTATGCGATCGCCCAGTTGAAGGGGATTTACATTCTCGCCGAGAACGGCGATGGCTTGATCGTGGTCGATATGCATGCCGCGCATGAGCGCATTGTCTACGAACGAATGAAGCAAAACGCCGCCGAGGAGGACGTGATCGCACAGCCGTTACTGGTTCCCATCGGCTTTAACGTCAGCCGGGCCGAAGGCGATCTGGTTGAGGAAAATACCGAGTTGTTCGAGCATCTGGGTTTCAACGTGGAGCGCCTTGGGCCTGAGCAGATCAGGTTGCGCGCCGTGCCGGCATTGTTGAAAAATGCCGATTGCGAGCAATTGCTGCGCGACGTGTTGGCCGATCTGATCGAGCACGGCCGGTCGCAGCGAATCGAGCAGTACCAAAACGAAATATTGGGAACCATGGCTTGCCATGCTTCGGTGCGCGCCAATCGGCTGCTCTCGATCGATGAAATGAACGCCTTGTTGCGGGACATCGAACAAACCGAGCGCAGCGGGCAGTGTAATCACGGGCGTCCCACCTGGAAGCAGCTCAGCCTGGAGCAGCTCGACAAGCTGTTTTTACGCGGGCAATAAATTGACCGCAGCCCGGGTAATATTCCTAATGGGGGCCACCGCCACCGGTAAAACCGAGCTCGCGCTCGAAATCGCGAAAAATTTCGACGTCGAAATAATCAGCGTCGATTCGGCGCTGGTTTATCGTGGCATGGATATCGGCACCGCCAAGCCGCCGGCGTCGGTCCGGCGACAAGTGCCGCATCACTTAATCGACATCCTCGATCCGGCCGCAGCCTATTCGGCCTGGGATTTCGTACAACAAAGCCGCTCTCTTGCGGCCGAGATTTGCGCCCGCGGGCGTATTCCGCTGCTGACCGGCGGCAGCATGTTGTACTACCAGGCATTTGAGTGCGGGCTGAACCGATTGCCGGCGGCCGACGCGGCCCTGCGCCTGCGCCTGGACCGGGAAGCGCGCCGGCTGGGGTGGCCGCAGATGCATCGAAAACTGGCGGCGATCGATACCCAGAGCGCACGCCGTATCGAACCCACCGACGCGCAACGCATCCAGCGGGCACTAGAGGTTTTCGAGATTTCCGGCGAGCCGCTGTCGCGCCTGCAACAACAGGCAGCCACGGGTTACGACGGCGGGATCGAAAAAATCATCCTGGCGGTCAACGACCGCGCGGCCCTGCATCAGCGTATCGAGACGCGTTTTTTGCAAATGTTGGAACAGGGTTTGGTCGACGAAGTTGCGCGGCTCAAACAACGCGGTGACTTGAACCTGTCGATGCCGTCGATGCGTTGTGTCGGCTACCGGCAAGTCTGGCAGCATCTGGCCGGCGAGCTGTCGCAGCGGCAAATGAGGGCCAAAGCGATTGCGGCGACGCGACAGTTAGCCAAGCGTCAAATCACCTGGTTACGAAAACAGCCGCAGAAAGGGAGCTTTGATTGCTTGAATTACCGTAAAGATGCTATATTTCGAGAAATTGAGACCGCGTTGACGCGCGCTCTACCGGAACGTTTTTAACTGAAGGGAATCATAGACTCTGCCAGACGGTATAGTTCGCTTTTCGAGGTAGATTTACAATAATAACTCTATGGAGTATCGATTATGTCCAAAGGGCAAATGTTACAAGAACCCTACCTGAACGCTTTACGAAGAGAGCATGTACCTGTTTCAATCTTCCTGGTTAACGGAATCAAGTTGCAGGGGCAGATCGAGTCATTCGATCAGTTCGTCGTACTGCTCAAGAATAACGTCAGCCAAATGGTATACAAGCACGCGATTTCCACCATCGTTCCCGCGCGTAACGTTCATATCGACCACCCGCATGTCGAAGACGACGAGGGCAACCGTTGAACCTGATTACCAGGATATGATCCGGACCGGAGGCCTCGTTGTTCGAATTTGAGCGGCCGCGAGGCGGCGAACAGGCGCTTCTGGTCCATATCAATTTCCCTCACGAGCCCGATCAGGATGATCTGAGCGAATTCGTCGAACTGGTGCGCTCCGCCGATGTCGTCGATGCCGAGTTGATTCTCGGTAGTCGCCAGCATCCGTCGGCGAAAACTTTTATCGGGAAGGGTAAGCTCGAGGAAATCGCGGCCCGGGTAAAAGCGCTGCAAATCGACGTAGTGCTGTTCAACCATCCGCTGTCGCCCTCGCAGGAAAGAAATCTGGAGTCTGCGCTCGAATGCCGGGTACTGGATCGGACCGGCTTGATTCTCGATATTTTTGCTCAGCGCGCCCAGTCATTCGAAGGGAAACTCCAGGTCGAGTTGGCGCAACTCAAGCATTTGTCGACCCGTCTGGTGAGAGGCTGGACCCATCTCGAACGACAAAAGGGCGGTATCGGCCTGCGCGGGCCGGGCGAAACCCAACTCGAAACGGATCGGCGCCTGCTGGCCAAGCGTATCAAGTACCTGAACAATCGACTGCTCAAGGTTTCGCGTCAACGCGAACAAAGTCGGCAGGCGCGCACCAAGGCGGAGATACCGACGGTGTCGCTGGTAGGGTACACCAATGCCGGTAAATCAACGCTTTTCAATGCCTTGACCGATGCCACGGTTTACGCCGCGGATCAATTATTCGCAACCCTGGACCCGACCCTGCGCAAATTGCAATTAAGCGAGCAGCAGGACGTTATTCTGGCCGACACCGTGGGATTTATCCGTCATCTGCCGCACGATCTGGTGGCAGCCTTCCGCGCCACCTTGCTGGAAACCCGGGAAGCCGACTTGATCCTGCATATCGTCGACTGTTCGGATGACGCCCGCGCGGAGAAGATCGAAGCGGTCGACCGGATTTTGCAGGAAGTGGGCGCCGCGGAGGTGCCACAGTTGCTGGTATATAACAAAATTGACCTGATGGACTTGCCCCCGCGGATCGATTTCGACGATCAGGAGCGGCCCTGGCGGCTCTGGCTCTCGGCCCGGGATGCTAACGGATTCGATCAATTGATCGAGACTTTACGTCTGCGATTTTGCCAGCAAAGCGCACTTTATCGCCTGCAGTTGACGGCCAGCGAGGGCCAGATCAGGGCGTATCTGTTCGAAACTGGCGCGATTGAAACCGAGATATATGAAAATAATGGCGATATAGGCTTGAAACTGCGCCTGACGCCCGCATTATTAAAGCGGTTGCAGCGTCGCTTCGAGATTTCTCCCGATCGGCTGGAGATGCTTGCAGATACGCTTGCAGGAGCGGCCTGAAAGCCATTACAATCCGCAATCTTTGTGCGTCCACAATCCACTGAACACACTATATTGCTTTCGGAGTAAATTATGCCTTGGAATGAACCGGGTAAAGACAAGGATCCATGGGGACAGCGAAACAACGATGGCCCACCGGATCTGGACGAGTTATTCAAGAACCTGAAAAACAAGTTCGGCGGACTGCTCGGCGGCGGTGGCCAGGGAAGAATTCCCAAGGTGCCCGGCGGCTCCGCCAATCTGAGCGGATTTTTCGGGTTTATCGTAATTGCGGTGCTACTGGTCTGGGCCCTGACCGGAATCTACATCATCGATGAAGGCTGGCGTGGTGTGGAAACCCGCTTCGGGGAGCGCACCGTCGTTACCCAGGCCGGCCCGCACTGGCACCTGCCTTACCCGATCGAAGATGTCGAAAAGGTTAACGTCTCCGACATTCGAACCGCCCGCAAGAATTCGAAAATGCTGACCAGCGACGAAAATATCGTTGTTATGAGCATCGAAATTCAATACAACGTCAAGGATGCGCAGAGTTTCGCTTTTGAAGTGTTCGACCCGGATCTGACACTGCAGCAAACCGCCGAAACGGCGATTCGTGAAGTGGTGGGTAATAATGACATGGACTTGATTATCACCGCCGGTCGCGCCGTGGTCGGTAGCGCAACCAAGGAAATCATGCAGGAAATACTGGACAATTATAAAACTGGAATCAATGTAGTCCAGGTCAATATGGACGAGGCGCAGCCGCCGGAAGAAGTGCAGGATGCGTTCGAGGATGCGATCAAGGCGCGCGAAGACGAGCAGCGCATAATCAACGAGGCCAATGCCTACCGCAACGATGTAGTGCCGAAGGCCCGTGGTGAGGGGCAGGGCCTGCTGGAACAGGCGGAAGCCTATAAGACACGCGTCGTCAAATCGGCGCAGGGTGAAACCAGCCGTTTCGACCAGCTGTTGGCGGAATATCAGCGCGCACCCGAAGTGACCCGGGAACGCCTATATATCGATACCCTCGAATCGGTTATGTCCCGTTCACCTAAGGTTATGGTGGATGTCGAGGGCGGTAATAACTTGATGTTTTTACCGCTCGATCAACTTTTGGGTCGCGCTGGATCGGGCGGCAGCCAGTTGCAGGGCCTCGGCGGCGGCAAATCCGATAACAAATCGTTGGTCGATGAATTTCAGCGAAACCTAAGCCGCAGCCGCGAAAGGGAGACCCGCCAATGACCAGTAATATGCGATTCGGATTTATCCTGTTGGGCCTGATTGGGGCGATAATTTACATGTCGACCTTCATCGTGCACGAACGTGAACTCGCGATCAAATTCAAATTGGGTGAAATCGTCCAGGCGGATTACAGCCCGGGCATTTATTTTCAAATCCCGATCATCAACAATATTATCAAGTTCGACAGTCGAATTTTGACCATGGACACGCCTTCGGAACGCTTTTTGACGGCGGAAAAGAAAAACGTCATCGTCAATTCCTTCGTTAAGTGGCGTATCACCGACCCCAAAACCTTTTATACCTCTACCGGCGGCGATCAGCGACGCGCGATAGCACGCATGTCGTCGATCATCAACGATGAACTCAAGGGCAAGATCGCCTCGCAAACCATGCGCGAAGTCATATCCGGCGAGCGCGCCGTCATCATGCAGGAAGTGACCGACAAGGCGGCAGTCAAGATCGAGGACCTGGGTATCTCCTTGATCGACGTGCGCGTCAAGAAGGTCGAACTGCCGGACAACGTCAGTAACAACGTCTACCGGCGTATGGCTACCGAGCGCCAGACCGTAGCCAAGGAATTCCGCTCGCGCGGCGAAGAACAGGCCAAGCAGATTCGCGCCAATGCCGACCGCCAGCGCGAGGAAATCCTGGCCGAGGCCTATCGGAAATCGGAAGAAATCCGGGGTGAAGGCGATGCTACGGCGGCCAAAACCTATGCCGATTCCTATAATCAGGACAGCGAGTTTTATTCTTTTTATCGCAGTCTGAAAGCTTACGAGTCAAGCTTCGGCAATAATCAGGATATCATCCTGCTGAGCCCGGATTCCGACTTCTTCAAGTTTTTCAAGGATTCCAAGCCAGGGCAGTAAACGGCAAGCAGAGATACAAGTAAGAACGGGCGGCCAGGGGCGCCCGTTTTTTGTGAGGGGATTATGAATTGGGCAGATTTTTGGGCGGCGGCGGCACTGGTCCTGGTGCTCGAGGGTTTAATTCCCTTTATCAGCCCCCAGGGCTATAAGAACATGGTCCGGCAAATGGCCACGATGTCTGAGCAAATGTTAAGAAATGTCGGTTTGCTGCTTATCATCGTGGGACTGTTGTTCCTGTTTATGGTGCGGGGTTAGCCTGAGTATTGCACCAGCCGGACTATTACCTTTAGATCAAGTATTGAATTGCATGGCTAAAAAGAATTTAGTAAGGAAAAAATCACAAGCACAGATTGAAACTGGTCCAAGTCCTATCCCGGCGCTGACTTGCCCAGATACGCCTGCACTTGGACTTCCCTCAACCCATAGCTATGGCTATGGGTTTCAGTCCAGTCCGGCGTTCAGCCGCATCTGTCCGGCGTCGGTTTCCCGTATGACATCGTCCGGGATGCTGGTGGAATACTCAGGCTAATGGTGCCCGAAAAATATAACAAACGTTGGTTATTGCCCGATGGGGTGCAGGAAACCCTGCCGCCCGATGCCGCCGCGGTCGAAGCGCTGCGTCACGATATCCTGCGGCTATTCGACAGCTGGGGTTACGATCTGGTAATGCCGGCGATGATCGAGTACATGGATTCGTTGCTGACCGGGACTGCGCATTCGCTGGATACCAGGACTTTCTCCCTGGTCGATCAATTGTCGGGCAAACAAATGGGCGTACGCTCCGACATGACGCCCCAGGTGGCGCGGATCGACGCGCACCTGCTGGCCGACAATGCGCGGCAACACCGCGTTTCCAGGCTCTGTTACTGCGGGCATTTGCTGCACGCGATCGGCGACGGCCTCAATTTGAGTCGCACGCCGATCCAGATCGGCGCCGAAATTTTCGGTAGCGATTTAATCGGTGCCGATGTCGAAGTGGTTAGTTTGATGGTGGCGACGCTGCATGCGGTCGGCCTGCCCGGCATATCGCTTGATATTGGTCATGTCGGGATATTTCGCAGTCTGGTAAAAAACACCGGGCTCGATGACGAACAGGAAAACCGGCTGTTCGACATGCTGCAGCGCAAGTCGATACCGGACTTACAGGTTTACCTGCAGCAATTGCCGCTATCCGATCCGCAGCGTGAGCAGTTTTATCGTTTGGCGCTGCTCAACGGCGACGCCGGCGTGATCGACGAAGCACGCCGCTGGTATAGCGATGCGCCCGATGAATTGTTTGTCACGCTCGATACCATGACCCAGGTAGTGCAAAAACTGCAGCACAATTATCCCGCCACCCCAATCCATTGCGATCTTTCTGAATTGCGCGGCTACAGTTATCACACCGGACTGGTGTTTGCCGCCTTTTTACCCGGCCAGGGCCGCGAAATTGCCCGCGGCGGGCGTTACGACGATGTCGGCAAGGTCTTCGGCAATGCCCGACCGGCGACGGGGTTCAGCGCCGATTTGCTGAATCTGTACCAGCTTTGCAGCCTGGGCGCACAACCGGCCGGAGGTATTCTGGTACCGGATAGCGACGATCCCGAGCTGGCACAGATGATTAGTGATCTACGAGGGCAGGGCGAGCGTGTCGTGGTTGATTTGTCGCAGGGTAAGAGCAGTGCAGCCGACCAGTTGTGCGGCCGGCGGGCGCTGCTGCAAGACGGCGCCTGGATAGTTAAAGAGGTTTAATTAGCTTATGTCAAAAACAGTCGTGGTAATCGGCACTCAGTGGGGCGACGAGGGTAAAGGCAAGATCGTCGATTTGCTTACCGATCAGGCGCGTGCGGTGGTGCGTTTTCAGGGCGGACACAATGCCGGTCATACTCTGGTTATCGATGGTGAAAAGACCGTGTTGCATCTGATTCCGTCAGGCGTATTGCGCGCCAACGTCAAGTGCATGATCGGCAACGGCGTGGTGTTGTCGCCCGAGGCCTTGCTGAAGGAAATGGCGCATCTCGAAGCCAGGGGCATCCCGGCGCGCGAGCGTATCGTCATCAGCGAGTCCTGCGCGCTGATTCTGCCGTATCATATCGCGCTCGACCAGGCCCGGGAAAAGGCCCGCGGCAGCAAGGCTATCGGCACCACCGGTCGCGGCATCGGTCCCTGCTACGAAGACAAGGTCGCACGGCGCGGCATTCGCCTCGGCGAATTGATGAATGAACAACAGTTCGCGGCGCGCCTGGCGGAAGTGCTCGAATACCATAATTTCATGCTGCAGCATTATTTCAAGGAAAAGCCGCTGGACTACCAGCCGATGCTTGACGAAGCCCTGATCCAGGCCGGGCAAATGCGCGACATGGTCGGCGATGTCAGCGCGCTGCTGCATGAAATGATGGCGCAGGACGCCGCGATCATGTTCGAAGGGGCCCAGGGCGCGCTGCTCGATATCGATCATGGCACCTATCCCTACGTAACCTCATCGACCACGACCGCGGGAGGCGCGGCGTCGGGCTCCGGCGTCGGACCGCGCGATATCGATTATATCCTCGGTATCGTCAAGGCCTATGCAACCCGCGTCGGCGCCGGTCCGTTTCCGACCGAACTGGACGATGCCTGCGGACAGCATATGGGTGAGCGCGGGCACGAATTCGGCGCAACCACCGGGCGCAAACGTCGCTGCGGCTGGCTCGACCTGGTGGCGCTGAAGCGCTCGCTCAATATTAATTCGGTCAGCGGTTTGTGTATCACCAAACTGGACGTGCTCGATGGTCTCGAAACCATCAAGTTGGCGGTGGCTTACCGCTACCGCGGCGAAGAAGTTTCGATACCGCCGGCCGGCGCGGATAATTTCGCCGGCTGTGAGCCGGTATATATCGAGATGCCGGGATGGCAAGAGTCTACCGTGGGTCTGAAATCCTGGGACCAGTTGCCCGCGGCCGCAATCGAATACCTGCGGAAAATCGAACAGCTCTGCGAGCTGCCGATCGATATCGTTTCCACCGGCCCGGATCGTGCCGAGACCATAGTTCTGAAGCATCCGTTTAGCGACTAGTTCTCAGCTTTTAGTCCGTTATTGTGCTAAACCTGTGAGCTTGGAGGATCGATATTGATGCCGAAACACGTATATATTCTATATGCGCTGCTTAGCCTGCCGATTTGCTGGAGCGCCCAGGCGGAAACTCCGATCTGGAACGATGTTACTGCGGTTCAGATCGGCGCCAGGTCCACGGCGCAGGCACGCTTCTTCGAGGCTGACGATACGGCCTTGCGCAATGCCCTGAGCTATGCGCCGCATGAAACCGCTGCACTGGGAGGTTACCGGATACGCCTTCCCATGCCGGATGGCAGTCTGGCGCTGTTCAGCGTGGCCGAATCGCCCATAATGGCGCCCGGACTGGCGGCGAAAAACCCCGGCATCAAAACCTTTCGAGTAGTCGGCGTCGATGACAAAAATGCGCGGGGGCGCATTGACATTACGCCTACGGGCTTCCACGGCATGATACAAACCGCCGCCGGGCGCGTAATGATCGACCCGCGGGATTTCAGGGTGCAAGATCATATTTACCGCTCGCAGTTCAGCGCCAACCAAGCCCGGCGCGCGTTCAATTGCGGCGTGCACGATGGCCCCGCCGTTGCCGGCCACTCGGCAATCACCGGCCTTAAAACCGCGCATCGAATTTCCGGCAGCCTGCTGCGCTACGATCTCGCGGTCGCGGTAACCTTCGAATATCACCAGTTTTTCGGCAATGACGTTAGTTTAACAACCAACCGAATCGCGACCACGATCAACTGCGTCAACTTCATTTACGAGCGCGATCACGGCATCAGGCTCATGCTGGTGGCCGATAATGAAGATATTTACGAAACCAGCGATAGCGGCCTGTTGGACAATGAAGATGAATTTGCCCTGCTGGGCCAGGTCAACGACTGGATCGACAGTAATCTGCCCGGCGGCGATGCGGGCTATGATATCGGCCATATTTTCAGCCGCCCTGCGTTTATTGGGGGCGGAGTCGCCAATATCGGGGCGGTTTGCAATGCCGATTTCAAGGCCGGCGGCGTTTCCGGTTTGCCCAATCCCAGCGGCGACGCCTTCGATGTCGACCTGGTGGCGCATGAAATCGGCCACCAATTCGGCGCCACTCACAGCTTCAACGGCACTACCAGCGCCTGCACCAACCGCAGCGCTGCAAGCGCTTACGAGCCCGGCAGCGGTTCCTCGATCATGGGTTATGCCGGGATTTGCGCCGCCGAGAATCTGCAAACCAATAGCGATGCCAGTTTTCACGCCGGCAGTATCGCGCAGATCGACAGCTTCACGGCGGGCGCCGGCAATTGTTATACCCAGATAGCGACAACGACTGCGGGCAACAACGACCCGGTTATGACCGCAATCGCCAATGCCTCGATCCCCGCGAATACGCCGTTCCTGCTCGAGGGAACTGCGACCGATCCCGATCTCGATCCCCTGGACTACCGGTGGGATCAAATGAATACCGGATGTGCGACCGATGCCGCCAGTTTCGGCACGGATAACGGCAGTAACGCGCTGTTTCGCAGTCATTTGCCTCGCACCGAAGCGCGGCGTAATTTTCCCGCCCTCGGCACCCAGTTACTCGGCCGTTTCGACGACGCCGAAGTATTGCCCTGCCAAAACCGCAGGCTCGACTTCCGATTGACCGCAACCGACGGCAGAAGCGGCCAGGATTTCGAAGACGTCCAGATCTCGGTGGTCAAAAGCGCCGGCCCGTTCGAAATTACCAATGTGGCTACGCCAATTTTCGCCGGCACGCCGTTTGCGGTCGACTGGTCGGTGGCCGGTACCAACCAGGCGCCGATCGACTGCGCCGAGGTCGATATCGACCTGATCGCCCTCGCGCCGGGTAATGCCAGCTACTCGGTTTATCCGTTGCTGCACGATACCGCCAATGATGGTACTGCGGTGGTAACCCTTAGCCCGGCGACCCGGACGCATCCGCGAACGCGGGTGCGGGTCAAGTGCAGTAATAATGTTTTTTACGATATTTCGGATGCCGATATCGGCATAACCCAGGGCATCGGTCCGCCGGTCGTCCTGGACGATACCGCTTTCATCACCCGCAGCTACGCCAACATCGCGACCACCGATTCTACGCCCCCGGTCTGCGGCGCGGTCGTCGACTGCAGCCCGCCGCCTGCCGATAGCGACAGCGGCGGCGGTAAGGATGCTTCGGCGATCGATGTTATCTGGTTGCTAATGCTGGGCGGACTTGCCGCGATTTGTCGTTGCGGACGGCGTCAGGGTTGACAATGGGTTTTTATGACGGCGTTATATTTGAGCGCGTAACTGCGCGCCTTTTGCATCAGGCGCAAATGCTCGTCGCTGCGAACCATGTCGGAAACGCCTTCTATTAGCTGTACCCCACAGCGCTCCTCGTACCTCAGGCTGTCTTCCTTGCTGATGCCGGGCAGGTTAATCGTGCGCGTGGCCAGCCCGAGCAGGCGCAAGTCGTTTTGCTTGACCGCTTGTTTGGCGTCCGCCTGCGGATCGGCCGCGTCCAGCCATTGTAATTTTTGTACGTAGGGGTCGATCTTGTTGGAAGAGGTCGCACAGCTTGCCAATAGACAACAGCAGAGCGCGATAAACACCGGGTAAGTTCTGAATGGTCGCATTAAGGCAAATCGGTCCCGATAATTTCTTGATGTGGTGCCCAGGAGAGGACTTGAACCTCCACGACCTTTAGGTCACTAGCACCTGAAGATACGGTACGGTGGTCATCTCCACCCATACCGCACGTTTCGGGCGCTTTATATCACGGTGGGCTGTAAATTGAATCGCCCCGGGATTTCCGGAGGCTGTTTTGTGTGAGTCATGCGGCCTCGAATGACTCTTCCAGTTGCTGATAATACATCAGCTCATACTCGACCGGCGGTATATCGCCGATCGATTCGAGTAATCGTCGATGGTTAAACCAGTCCACCCATTCCAGCGTGGCGTATTCGACAT